>Ga0073906_1002897_pt1 | contig 21089 bp, 19 predicted proteins | sample Inofromicrocosms_FD_65485 | JGI IMG/M metagenome (GOLD analysis project Ga0073906, IMG submission 65485) | Mouse cecum microbial communities from Vienna, Austria - Inoculum for glucosamine and mucus D2O microcosms | ecosystem: Host-associated > Mammals > Digestive system > Large intestine >...
ATGCCCGTCACGTCTTTTTTGTTGCCCCCGTTACTGCACCCGACCGCCGTGCATAACGACATAATTAAAACAAGAAATATAATTGCAAGCTTTCTTTTCATTCCGTACTCCCAAGCCACTGAATATGCTCAATAAATTTAGCACCGTGGGTATACTTTCCCACATTTATAATATGAATGTATCTCATTATATCATTTTCGGGCGGAAAAGGCAACAAAATTACCCCCGAAAATTCCACCACTTTTTGGTTTTTTATGTGAAATTTTTGCATAACGACGTGAATATATGCGAATTTTCATTGCATATATTTATGGGAAACGCATATATTCAGGCTGTTTTGTGTTACTTTTTATCATTTATTTACCCATGCTTTCGCCCTTACCCCGCCATTCTCCGTGCATACGTCTTATATTTTCCGCTTAGGAGGCAAACACGCCCAAGATATGGGATTTCAGCGGTAAAATACTGAAAATTCACCTCCTTTCGATTTTTTCCGCATTTTCGCTCTTTTTTGCCCGAAAAATGCATAAAACCCGCACGGTCACGTGCGGGTTTTCAAAAACCTCGGATTATTTTTGATTAAACTTTCTTCTCACCGCCCAATCCGTAACCCGTTCGGGCAGAACCTTGCTCAAAAATCTGGCAAAACCGTTCGCCCCGCCCGCAACCGCGACGGGGGGCGGATTCTTGCGCACTGCGAGTTTGACGATCGCCTCGGCGACGAGCGACGGATTCATTCCGCCCTGCTCCATGTTGGCGAGCGCGGCGGAAGCCTTTTTAAGGGAGGGCGCGTAATGCAAGCTCTCTTCCTCGCCGTAAATTCTGCGACTGTACGTAAAATCGGTGGAAGTACCGCCGGGAAGCAACGCGCTCACCCGAACACCGCGCTCCCTCAGTTCCACGTCCGCCTCCCGCGCAAGCATACAAAGCGCCGCCTTGGAGGAAGAATAAAAGCTATCGTAGGGAATGGGCACGTCCCCGCCGAGCGAACCGACGAAAATCGCCCTGCCGTTCCGCTTTTTGAGATAGGGAAGCGCGGCGCGAAGCGCCTCTACCGCACCGAAATAGTTTACCTCGAAAAGATAGCGGTAATCCCCGCTCTTGGCGTATTCGATGGGAGCCGCCATAGAAAAACCCGCCGAATAGACGAGAAGATCCAATCCGCCCGTTTCTTCGCCCACGTTGTGGACGGCGCGGGAGAGTTCTCCCTCCTGCGCGGCGTCCGCCGTAACGGTGCGCACCTTTTCCCCCTTGAAGGGGGTACGAGAAAGATTGAACACCCGATACCCGCGCGCCGAAAGTTTGAGCGCCGTTTCCCTGCCGATCCCGCTCGACGCGCCCACGATGATCGCCGTGCGCCCCGCGTGCGGCGTAATCTCTTCCTGCTCTTCCTTTTTTTCCGTCTTTTCTTCCATACTTCGGATTATGCGCAAAAAGCGGAACCTTTATACAATTCCGCTTTTCGTTTTTTAACCCAAAGCCAAATCGAGCACGGTCATCAGGCAAAACCCGAGCACAATGCCCGCGCTTGCCACCGTCTTATTCCCCGAAAAGCACTCGGGAATGAGTTCCGAACAAACCACTGCGAGCATTGCACCCGCGGAAAAGGCGAGCGCCCACGGCATCAGCCCGATGATGAAGCTCGCCGCCACCGCGCCCAGCACGCAAGCGGGAATTTCCACCGCGCCGGATCCCTGCGCGAAGAGAAAGCTTTTCGCGGGGCTCATCCCCTGCATCCTGAGGGGAAACGCGACGCACATTCCCTCGGGAAAGTTTTGGATGCCTATGCCGATCGCAAGAAAGAGCGCGGAGAGCGCCGCCCCCGCCGAATAGGGCGCGACCGCGAACGCCACCCCCACCGCCATGCCCTCGGGAATATTGTGGAGAGTCACGGCAAAAAAGAGCAAAGCGTTCTTTTTATCTCCCAACCCGCGGAAATCGAACTGCTTGCGGGAAAGGAAAAAATCGCTGACGATCACCAACGCGCCGCCAAGCAGAAAGCCGAGCGTCGCCGAAATATAGGCGGGCACCGTGCTTTCATACTCGATGGCGGGAAGAAGGAGAGAAAAGAACCCTGCGGCGATCATAATGCCCGCCGCCGCACCCGTGAGCGCGGTGAGGAGCGTTTTATGTATCCGCTTGGAAAAGAAGACGAAGGACGCGCCGAGCGCCGTCATGGCGTACATGAAAAGCGAGGCAAGAAGGGCTTGCCAAACCGCCCCCAAAGATAAAAACCACTGCATTCGTAAAACCCCCGAACGTGTTTCATATGTGGTTCATTCGTTTTTACCACAGCTACTCTATCCTATGCGCATCCGCGTGTTTTTGTTTCCCGACTCGGAAATGCAATCTTTTTCGTCCGAAAAAATTTCACAAAAATCTTGACAAGTTCAGTTTTGAGTATTATAATAAAGCCGAAATGAATCTTTTGGGGGGATGATTTTTATGGTTGCTTTGGGCGTTATTACGCTGTTTCTGACGGGATTCGTTCTCGTCTACTATGCCTACATAGCAAATCACACCGAGCACGACGTTTCTTTCTTTTTGAGCGTCGGGATCATCTCGATGGTGATGAACCTCTGCACGAATGCGGGCGGAGCGTTCGGGCTTGCCTGGCTCTACCTCGTCATCGCGGTTGCGTTTATCGGCGTCGGCTTTGCGGTGAGCGTTCCCGAAACCGTCGGATTTTACGCTTCGATCGGGCCTTGGTTCAAGAAAACGTTCACGAACACCAAGCTGATCGGCTGGCAGATCCTTTCGGCGGCGGTTTTCCCGACCGGCATCGCGCTCTACTTCGCTTGGCACAAAAGCAAGCCCGAACTCGCAAAGAAATGCGGTCAGTGCGGCGCTTGGGGGCTCGTCCTTTGGGGCGTTCTGCTTTGGATGATTCTCGGCTTGGTACTTTAACGGCACACAAAAAAAGACGGAGCTCACGCTCCGTCTTTTTTCATGCTCTTTTCAAAGCGTTCCGAATCAGTCCCTGATATCGAATTCGTACATCGCGGTAAAGGAATATACCTCGCCTGCGTTCAGATACGAGCTCCCGCGCGCGGCGTATTCTTCTACGTTCACGTTGTTGGGAATCGCTTGCGTTTCCAAGCAAAAGCCCGAACGGTTCGCATAATGCCCGCTCTTTCCGTCCTGATTGAGCCCGTTCCCCGCGTAGAATTGCACGGCGGGCATATCGGTATAGCAGTTCATGCGAATGCCCGTTCTCGCACTCTCGCAGACGGCGTACTTCACCCACTCCCCGCATTTGTTGCGAAGCACGAAGCAATGATCGTACCCGTTGCCCTGTTTCAAATCGATATCGTCCGCCTGCGCGTCCCGCCCGATCTCCTTGGGCGAGGTGAAGTCGAACGGAGTGCCCTTTACGGCGCGGAATCCCCCCACGGGGATCATGTTGACGTCGGTAGGCGTGATGTAATCGCTGTCAATGCGCAGGATATTGTCGAGAACGGTGTCGCTCCCCTCGCCGTTCAAATTGAAATAGGCGTGGTTCGTGAGATTGACGGCGGTCTTTTTATCCGTCGTCGCGCGATAGCAGATCGTCAGTTTCCCGCCCGAGAAGGAATAGCGCACCTCCACGCTGAGATTGCCGGGGTAATTTTCCTCCCCGTCGGGCGAAAACAGCGAAAGCACGAGCTCGTCCCCCTCGATCTTGTGCGCCCAAATTTTCTTATCGAAGCCCTCTTTCCCGCCGTGCAGATGGTTGCCGCGGTCGTTTTGATAAAGAGAATATTCCTTGCCGTCCACCGTGAGCTTGCCCCCGCCGATGCGGTTGCCGAACCTGCCGATGAGCGCGCCCAAATATCCGCCGTTGTTCTCGTAACCCGCTACGTCGCGATAGCCGAGCAGAAGGTCGGTGGGAGTTCCGTCTTTATCGGGAACGACGAGGCTTTGCAACGTTCCGCCCAAATCGAGCACCGTAGCGTAGGAATTGCCGTCGCCCAGCGTAAACGCATAAATGTCCCGTCCGTCCTTGGTTTTGCCGAAAAGTTTTTTCGTGATCATACTCGTATTCCTCTCGTACACGGTGTGTTTCTTTTTTGTAACGTCATTATAACACAACTTACGGAAAAAGTAAATAAATTTTTACGATTTACTCAAACTCGGAATATGCATAAAAAGTACATTCCCTTTGCGGCTCTTTTAGTCATCATGCTCGTGATCCTCGCGCATATCGGCGTGCGCCTCACGGCGGCGGTGCCCGCGTTTACCTTCGCGGAGGAAGAAAAAGAAGTTTACCTTACCTTCGACGACGGCCCCAGCACCAAGGTAACTCCCCGTATTCTCGATATTCTCGAAGAGGAAAACGTGAAAGCGACCTTTTTCGTTGTGGGCGACAGGATCGCGGGCAGGGAAGATATCCTTCGCCGTATCGTGAAAGACGGACACACCGTGGGCGTGCATTCGCAAACGCATCGCTTTTCCCAAATCTACGCCTCCGACAAGGCTTTGCTTGCCGACGTCGACGCCTGCGCCGCAACGATCGAACGCGTGACGGGAAACGTGCCGAACGTGTACCGCTTTCCTTTCGGCGGGCCTAAGGAGCGCAAACGGCTCGCCCCGCTCATCGAGAAAAAGGGATATCGGGTCGTCGGCTGGAACGCCGTATGCGGCGACGAGGAAATCCGCGGAGCAAACGCGGACGCGCTGTACGAAGAAACGGTAAAGACGGCGAAAGGGATCCGCAAGGTCGTACTCCTCTGCCACGACTCCACCACCCACACCCCCACCGCGGAAGCGCTTCCCCGCATCATCGCATACTTTCGGGAAGCGGGCTACGCCTTCCGCGCCTTCTGAGGCGGAAAGGATGCCCGTCTGCGCGCGCGTTTAGAGCCCTCACGGCTTGACGGCGCGCGTTTTTCTTTTCGCGCTGTTACGGCTTTTACGATTTCCCCGACGGGTATGATCGCAACCGAACAGCCGAACACCGCGAGCCACTGCAAGGGGGTGAGTTCGACAAGCCCGAGCGCGACCCGAAGGGGCGGCACGAGCACGAGAAGCACGTTGAGCAGAATGCCGATCGCAACCGTGATAAGCAATGCACGGTTGGAAAAGTAATCCTTGAAACGGGTGCGCCCCGCGTCCTGCCGTACATTGAAGGCGTGGAAGAGCTCCAAAAGCGACAACGTGAGAAAGGCGACGGTGGAAGCGCAGGCGTTTCCCCAACGGGAAAGCCCGAAGCAGAACAGCCCGACAATGATCGCCGTCTGAACCGCGCCGAAGAACAGCATGGTACATAGCGACTTTTTCGAAAAAATCTCCCGCTCGGAAACGGGCGGTCTGGTCATGACCCCGTCCGTGCGCTCCACGCCGAGCGCGAGCACGGGAAGGGAGTCGGTAATGAGGTTGATCCACAGCAGGTGGGTGGAAGTTAAAAATTGATGTTTCCACAAAAACAGCGAAACGATCAGCACCGCGAACACTTCCGCAAGATTGGTGGCGAGGAAGAAGGAAATTGTCTTTTTTACGTTGAAAAAAACGTTGCGACCCTCTTCCACCGCGTGTACCATGGTGGAGAAATCGTCGTCGGTCAACACTACCTCGGCGGCGTTTTTCGTGACGTCCGTACCCGAGCCCATTGCAACGCCGATATCCGCGGCGCGCAAGGCGGGCGCGTCGTTCACGCCGTCCCCCGTCATGGCGACCACCTCGCCCCTGCTTTGGAGCGCGGTCACGATCTCCGACTTATGCTTGGGCGACACGCGGGCGTACACGCTGTACTCTTTTACGCGGCGGGAAAATTCTTCTTCCCCCATTTCATCGAGCCCCTCGCCCGTGATCACCTCGCTTTCGCGGGAAGCGATTCCCAAACGGCGCGCGATCGCAAACGCCGTATCCGCGCTGTCCCCCGTGATCATCACCGTGCGCACGCCCGCCCTCTTACAACTCGCCACCGCCTCCGCCGCACCCGCGCGGGGAGGATCGAGCATGGCGGCAAGCCCCAAAAAGGTGAGTTCCTCTTCCCGTGCGCCCTTGCCCCGCGCAAAGCCCAAAACGCGCATGCCGCGGGAAGAACAGTCCTTGATCGACGCACCGATCGCCTCGCGCTCTTCCCGTCCGAGCGCGCGCTCCCCGTCCTCCGTCATGATACGGGTACACTTGGGAAGCAGTACGTCCGCGCCTCCCTTAGCGTAAAGCGTTCCTTCCGCGATCACGCTCATCATCTTGCGCTCGGAAGAGAACGGGATCCCGCCCGTGACGGTCGCCTCGAAGTCAAAGCCCGTGCGGTCGGCGTATTCGAGCAGAGAAACCTCCGTCGGATCGCCGACGTACCCGCCCGCACCTCCTTTTACCGTGTGACAGACGCGCACGCAACGCAACAGCTCCTTTTGCACGCGCGTGCCCGTGTAGCTCTCCCCCGAAGCGGGGAAGCGGGTCGCAATCTCCTCCACCGTCATTTTATTCTGTGTGAGCGTGCCCGTTTTGTCCGAACAAATACAGGTACACCCGCCCAAAGTCTGCACGGCGGAGAGCTTACGCATAACGGCGTGAGATTTTGCCATGCGCTGTACGCCCATGGCGAGAATGACGGTAACGACCGCCCCCATGCCCTCGGGGATCGCCGCAACGGCGACGGCAACGGCGTTCATCACGTTCTGCAAAAAGCTCACGCGGTGAGCAAGCAAGCCCCCGATAAAGAGGATTCCCGCCACCGATAAAACGGTTATGGAAATAATTTTTCCGAGCTTGGCGATTATTTTGTCAAGCGGGGAAGGCGTAGGCTTCGCTTCGTTTAAAAGTCCTGCAATCTTGCCCATCTCCGTATCCATACCGCACGCCGTTACCACGCACCGCGCCGAACCCTTTACGCAAAAGGTGGAATAGTGCGCCGTATTTTTCCGCTCCGCAAGGGCGGATTTTTTCACGGTGCAGTCGTATTTCTTTACGGGTTTGCTCTCGCCGGTTAGCGCCGATTCGTCCGATCGGAAATTTTCACTGCGCAAAATCCGGCAGTCCGCAGGAATGCGGTCGCCCTCTTCGAGCTCGATAATATCGCCCACGACGAGTTCTTCGGCGTTAATGACGATCACGCGCCCGTCCCGTATGACCTTCGCCTCGCACACCGACAGCTTTTTTAAATTTTCGATGGCGGCGTCCGCGCGGTATTGCTGTAAAAACCCCACGACCGCGTTAAGCAGAATGATAAAGAGCAAAATGCCTGTATCGGCGAGCTCGTTCTTGTCCTTGGTGACAAAGGCGAGCACCGCGGACAAAAACGCCGCGCAGATCAGAATGATCGTCATGAGATCTTTGAACTGCGCGAAAAACAGCCCTATTTTACTGCGTTTTTTGCCCTCTTTTAAAACGTTCCTGCCCTGCAAGGCAAGCCGTTTCTCCGCTTCGGCGGAAGTAAGCCCGCCCTCGTTGCTACCCGTTTCCCGCAAGACTTCCCCTGCGCTCAATTCGTACATTTCCATAGAAATAAAGTATGAAAGCCCGTCCGCGATTATGCCCCCTTTCCCGTCATTCCGCTTTCGCTCTGCCCGCCTCTTTCGCACTCCGCTCTCACCCTCGACGGCGCACCCCGTTTCTTGCGCTCGGTCTCTTAAACCCCAAGCCAAAAATTCCCAAAAAAAATTTTAAAATATTTTTTGGAAAAGTATTGACAAACGCAAATTATATGCTATAATAAAGGTACAAAAGGTTAGTAACGTTCATGAACTGTTAGCCACAAACACTTTTGGAAGGAGTAGACCGATGCACAACTGAGATGGACGGACGGGAAAGTCCGTAATCGCAGGGAAGCCGAAACGAAGGACGGCAAGGCTTCCGAAAAATAATCGGGGAGGTATGCGTCATGTTCAATCTCTCGTCACGGAAGATTGAAGCATAGGAGGACGGACCAATGTACTACTTTTTGATAGGGGCGAAGAAATAACCGACAGGCATATGCGCCGAGCAAGTTAGCGCATTATTTTAGGAACGCCACAACGCGGTTATGAGAATAAGCTTCTCACAACTGAATAAGCAAATATCCCCCGTGCGGTTGCGCGGGGGTTTTATTTTTGGGCAACACAAAAACGGCGGCCGCATTCTGCAACCGCCGTTTTTTACATCCTTTCACAATCGCCCCGTCTATCCTGAGGGGCTCTCCGCATAATCCGCGTGGTTGTACCAAATGGGTACTACCAAATCGGTTACGAGGTGTTCGTCGTTCAGTTGGTACGTTTTAAGGCTTTCCCGCCGAATACTGTATTCATGCCGATAAATCTCGTCTTCATTTTGGAAAGTCCCTTCATAATAAACGCAAGCAAAGCTCCAAGCCCCGTCGTAGGTGAGCCTGATTTCGTTGTAAGGCGGTATCTCTAAGTCCGAATTTTCCCACTCCAACCCCAAAGCATATCCTTTGGGGTTAAATTTAGTAACCTGATTTCCTACTAAACCGCTAGTATCATCACCGCATAACAGTTGTCCGTCCGCACCCTCTACGATTATATAATAATTATTATTAGGACCCCATCTGCTACAAAAATAATCTTCAACAAAGCCTTCTTCCGGAGAATAGACAACATATAAATGCCGAATTATTAAGTTGTATCTCGTAATCAAAACGCGGTAAGGTCCGCAACCGCAATATTCACTGATAACATCGTCAAAGCTTCCTTCCACGTAAAACTCATGAATTTCCTCGATTTCAACGGAATAAAGAGAACGGCAATAAAACGGTAACCCGAGTCGTTTCACTTGCTCATAGTCGACCGAGGCGACCATGTCATTTAACGCCGAGGAATCCAGCACCGCCTCCGACTTTCCGCCCGTCGCTTTTGCATAGGAACGTTCGATAGCCGTCGTCAACGCGCTCATGGACCAATGAAAATCGATTTTCTCTTTCGGTTCGGGAGCCTTTTTGCAAGCCGTAAAAGAAAGCATAGCCACCACCAAAAACACCAATGAAATGCACGCCATCATCATTCTTTTTGTTTTTCCCATGCTACCTCCTTATATCTTCTCAATTTCAATCATACCTTCCGCATTTGCCGACGTGCTGAATAGCCTCAGTTGAAGATAGTAGGTTTTTCCCGCTTCGAGGGTGTAAATTATCTCGGAGCTACGGTCTGAACTGCTTCTATCATCGTTATGCGTCATGTAATTAAAGCTGTTATCTAATAACGTCAAGTAAGTGTCGTTCGTGCTCCCCGAGCGCGCAAATGCCGACATTTTATAGCTACCCGTCGTTAAATCGGGAACAGTTATCCTATAATAAATATACTCTTCATTGTTCAATTCCCAATCGGCATATTTGGGTAGCATTTGCTGTCTTGTTACTATGGTTGTAAAGTTTCCAGAGCTGTTATTGTTATATGTATTAGCTTTAATGTAATATGTTTTGCCCTGCAACAAATACATATCAAGCAAGGCAAATCTGCCCTCTCCGGAATCGTCATCAAAGGCGATTACATTCAAGTTTTCATCGTAGACGGTAAAGTATGTATCCATAGAGGAACCAGATGCAGTAGATATTGTATAAATGGCATTTGCCATAGGTTTAAATTCAAACCAGATACTATCGTAAGTATATTGTCTTGCTCCTTCAAACGCACTCGAATACCCTCTCCCCAATTCTGTAATTGTATCTATTTTATGCACAATAAGCGCCGTGGAGCCAAGACCTATATGATATTCTTCCACTCTAATTTTATAAGTTTTCCCGCCAATTAAATGATATACAAGTCTTGCATTGATTCCTATATGGGGTTGCTCGTCGGTACTTACAAGTAATAGTTCATTTGCGTCTAAAAGAAATAAATAAGTTGGAATAGTGCCTCTTGTTTCAATTACATAATCGTAATTACAGTTTGGAGTAAACTCAAATTCTTTATATTTTTGTCCGTAACCAAATTCCGCTCCATAAAATATGTCGGCATCAATGCTTTGGGTATCCCTTATGGGATTATTATTATATTCTTCTACGAAGCCGCCCATGGTATGCGCGCACAAATCCAAAGTGCCTTTCGGTTTACCAAAAAGATTTTTAGAAGTATTATCTTCCACCACGCTCAACTCAATTTGGGTCGAAACAAGCGTATCCCAATTGATAGCATCATCTCGTTGGTCTACTTGGTATTGCAATTTAAAATAATAGTTTCCATTGTTAAACGGCTTATAAAGCAACGGCGTTCTATTAGTAGCTTCCGGATTCCCCTGATCCTTCAATTCCATACGAAATGCCTTCGGCAAAGGCTGACCCGTGCTCAAAATTGACAACGCGTTTGCATTCTCGATAAATTGAATTACATTTTGATTTGTAGCTATTTGCGTTTTTGCTTTATAATTCTTCTCTGCAATAGTTGTCGTGGCATTAAACACTGTTTTTAGGATACCGCCGTACTTAGGAATTTTGCCCATTACCGTTCCTATTGCTAATTTGGCAAAATCTGCCGCACTGTTTCCGTAGCTGCAACTAGTACCGTGCGCCTCTACCGCTCCGGCACTTACAAAATAGCCGTAGTCTTTATATCCGTCATAACCGCTATCGCCGAAATTCAATCCATCTTTATTGCTCAAATTTACGGCAACTACAACATCGCTTACCGCAAGCTTCGTTCCGCTTGAAACGGTCACTACTTTTAAATCTTTTACATATGTTGCCGTTCCCCCGAATAACGGCTTAATTTGAACCATGCCCGTAGTCGTTTTGGGAGAAAGTTTTTCCGATTCGATATCGAATACAAGAAATTTAGAATTGTTCAACTTATCGGAAGAATTATAGGTGTTAATATAGAAACCGTATTCCAAACCGATAGTAATCGTCGTTCCCGTGCTGCTGAATAACGATTTCGGAATGATTTTGGTAATCGGATCGTCGCTTAAATTCTCGCCCGAGGATTTATGTTTATGCGCTTTACCGTAATAGTCATAAATCATCCTATTGCTTGCGCTCATAGAAAGGTTTAAGTAGTTTTTAATAATTCCGTCCGTATCGGTATATCTCGGATAAGAAGCGTTTGTATTGGATACCACCCGATTAGGTCTATTCCCCGTTGCTTGCGCCGACTGGATTTTTTGCGCGTCCTCATAGCGCATTTGTGCAAATTCGGATTTTGCATTTAAACTCTCTAAAAGTCGTTTCGATAACTCGTCATCGGTCAATTCCTTTTCCGTTGCCCGTCCTTCGAATTCAAAATACTTTAAAATAGGCGCGCAAACACAAGTTAAATTTTTAGCCTCGTAATACAGCACCTCAATAAAATCACTGTCCTGAATAGAAGCTCCGATTTGATAATAGCTTCCGTCTGCAATTACTTTCATTGCGATTATTCCAGATTCGCTGTTACTTTCGGGCAAATCGGCAACGATACAATCTTTCCCAATTATTTTATAGTATAAATATTCGTCTAAATCTTCGAATAAAAAATCATCTGCAACTATGCTATTTGTTGTTTCGTCATATTCGCCGAGTATTTCTATTACATTGTAGCTTGAAACTCCGATATCAACATTTGTTGGCTTTTGGTGATGATAGGTTTCTTCCTCTTTTTTTTCCGATACAGTTTTCTCTTCCGACGCCATCGCGTATTGCACAGGTTGGAACGTGTTTAATATACACATGAAAGCGAATAGTAACGCAGTGCCGATAATAGATAAAGTCATCAATAACTTTTTTGTACAATTTTTCATTATTTTTCCCCCTGTTTTTTCATCTTATTTGCATCGACGCTCTATAAACAAAAACGCGCAAAGAAAACCTGAAATTTTCTCTGCGCTTAATTCATACAGTACTGCATTGGCGGGCACCTCCGTCAAAGTTCTATTGTCTTAAAAATCAGTCAAATTCGTCTTTTTTTCAAATATTTCCAAAAATATTTTGCTAAAAATACTGTAACATATAAAACATGATTTGTCAATAGTTTTTTAAAAATAATTTGTTTTTGCTTCTCCCTCCGTCCTCCGACGGCAAAAACGCCGTCTTGTAATTTCTCCCGCCAATGAAACCCTTATTTCCTTTGTAACACGACGAGCGTTTCGACGTGCTTGGTCTGCGGGAACATATCAAAAGGCTGTACGAATTCGATTTTATAAACGCCGTCCGCGCCGTCCGATTTCATGAGCTCCCCGCCCGCCGTTTCCACGAGCGTGCCCGTTAAAATGCCAAGATCGCGCGCCAAAGTCGCGGGGTCGCAGGAAATCATGATCAGCCGCTCTATTCTCTGCGCCATGATCGTATTCAAAACGCTGCGCGCCACGCCCGCGCGGGGCGGATCGAGCAATACGGTTGCGGAGGGCGCTTTTTGCAAAACGCCGCCGAGCAGATCCTCCACCCTTCCGCAAAGATTGGTCATGTTTCCTTCAAGTCCGTTTTTATCGCGCACGGCGTCGGCGCATTCGCACGCCTCGGGAACGATTTCGATCCCGTACGCCTTACCGCACTTTTTGGCGAGCATGGCGGTGAGCAAGCCGCCGCCCGCATAGCAGTCTATCGCCGTTTCCCCCTCCCCGACAAAAGAAAGTGCTTTTTCATAGAGCTTGGTGCGCACGTTTTCGTTGACCTGTACGAAAGTCTGCGCGCCCGCCTCGAAAGTCACACCGCAATCGGTGCATTCGAACGATTCCTTGCCTTTGAGCAGGATATGCTCCTTGCCGAAAATAACGTTGGTCTTTTCGCGGTTGATATTGAGGAAAAAACTGTACTCGCCGAAAATTTGATCCAAAAGATAGAGGAGATAATCGATCCCCTTGATTTCCCGCACCGTCGCAACAAGAGTGACAAGAAAGCGACCTCTGAGCTCTCTCACCACGATATGGCGGAGCTGTCCCTCCCCCGTCTGTTCGTCGTAGCCGTCCAGTCCGCAGGTCTGCATAAAAGTGTGCAAGGCGGAAATGAGCTTTTCCGCCCATTCGGGATGAAGCGCACAGGAGGAGGCGGGAACGATCCGGTGCGAACGTTCCGCATAAAAGCCGATGACGTTCTCGCCCCCGCTCCGCCCGATGGGCAACTGCAATTTATTCCGATAGGCGTATTCTTTTTCACTGCGCTCGCACTCGTTGACGGGCACTTCGATCCCGCCGATCCTGCGCAGGGTGTCTTTTACGAGGCGGGTTTTGAATTTGAGCTGGGAGCGGTAACGCAGGTGTTGGAGCTGACAGCCCCCGCATTTCCCGAACACGGGACAGACGGGACGCACCCGTTCCTCGGCGGGCGTCAACACTTCCTCCGCCTTGCCGTAAGCGACGTTTCCTTTCCGCTTTAAAATTTTAATTTGCGCTTTTTCACCCGAAATGAGATAAGGCACGAAAAGCGTGACCCCCTCGTGCCGTACGATACCCTCTCCGTTTGTCCCCAATCCGTCCGCAACGGCAACGATCGTTTCGTTTTTTTCCAAATCAAGCCTCCCGCAAACAAATTCCCGCCGCTACTTCCTCAAACGCTTCACAACCGTGTCCATCGCGCGCTGACAGAGGAAGATGGCAAAGTCGTACGCCGCAAACAGCGCAGTCCCGCCGAAAAAGACAAGATACCAAAGATATTTTTCCAAAACGTCGTAAAACGTAAGCTCGGCGAACCCGAAAACGGGGGTGAGCACAAACCAAGTAAAGAGCAACATTCCGTCGAACCAAAGCGCCTTTACCGCAAAAACGACCCCGTTGAGAATTTTGCTCCGCACGAATTTCTTTTGCAGAAAGTTCATGAGCGGATGCAACCCCAAAAATATGAAAAAGGGAATGAGCTTTAAAACCCCGCCGATGTTAAAGAGAAAGGCGAGAAGCGACGCACCCGCGAACGCGAGCGCGTTTCCCCAAATAAAACCCTTGGCGAGCGGAAGCATGAGCGCGAACACCGCCAAAATATAACCCGACGGAAGCAGGGTGCTCACGTACGAGCCGATCGTGAGCGCGATCGCCGCAAAGGCGCAGGCGATCGCCGACAGTGCGATCTCGTAAGATTTGGACGGGCGTTTCATACTCAGCGGCAGTTACAGCACATATTGCACAGGCAGTTGATGCAGAGATAGGTGTAGCAAAAGCTTGCGCAGTTGGCGCACCAATTCCCGCCCATCTGCTCGTCGCCCGAATTGACGTTGGGATTGGTATTGGGTGCGCCGCCCGTCTTCGTGTTGTAATCGGCGCGGGCGTTAAGCTTCTCGTACGCCTCGCGGTACTTGGCGTTTCCGCCGTCCATCTGCATGGCGATTTCGAGCTGTTTTTTGCTCTCGTTCATCCAATTCTTTTTATAGAATACCACCGATTGCAGATAGTGCCACTCGGCCGTGCGCTCGTTGAAACCGTCCAAAAGGGTCTGCGCGCGCGCAATATCGCCGCTTCGGATGCACTTGGAAACTTCCTCGTACGCGCTGTCCCCGCTCGTGTTCTGCCTGCGTTCCCTGCGCTCGTCCATCACCTCTTTATAGGCGGCGTCGAGCTTGCCGAGCATTCGCGCGGCTTCATTTCCCGCCTCTCCGTCCAGCCACTTGTCCTCGTTGTACTTGGCTTTGAGCTGTTCGTAGGAAGCCGTGATCTCCTCGTCGGTCGCGTTTTCGTTCACCTGTAAAATGTTGTAATTTTCTTGACTCATATCTATTTTCCTTATTTTGTTTCGATTTATGAAAGCGTGAATGCTCAGCAAAGGTTGCAACAGCATTCGCAACAGCCCTCTGCGCAACCGTCCGTCGCTTTGGAACTCTTTTTGCGTTGCTCTTCTTGCGCCGCGCGCGACATTTGCAACAATCCGTCGTAATCGGCGCGGTAACGGGGATTCAGCGGATCGAGTTTGATCGCCGTTTCCAGCCGTTTCCTGCAATCGAGGTATCGGCGTCTATAATAGTGTACCGCCGCCTGCATATAGTGCCATTCTGCGTCCCGTTCTTTTTCCGCGTCGAGAAGCTCCTGCGCCGCAGTCAGCGCTTCGTCGGCGGGATCGCCCGCAAGCTTTTCCCGCACGGCGGCGTATTTTTCATGATCTCCCAAATTTTCCTGCGAAAACATTTGCGTTTCCTCAAATCTTCACGTTCTCTACGCGAATCGGCTCGCCCCGCATGACGCGCGCCGTTTCCAAGGGAAGCCCGCGAAGGATCACGTTGTCCGATAAATCCCGATTGAAGGAAAACGGAATTTCCTCCAAGCTCTCGCGCATGGCGTAAAAGCTCGTATCGAACAGGAAGGAGATTTCCTCCCCGTGCTCCTCCATGAGCGCCTTACGGCTTTCCGAACCGTAGGTAAGAACGAAAGGATTGTATTCCCGCTTCTTTTTGTCTTTATCGTAATCGTCCAAAGCGTCGATGAGGTATACCCATTTGCCGAACTCGTAAAACAAGCTCCGCGTCGCTTTGCTCGCCTTTTCCTTCAAAAAGTGATCGGAGAGCGCCTGCATCATGCAAGCGGACGGGTCTGCCGCCATTTCGGGAGAGCTCGCCCCGCTCTTCTCCGCCTTCTCCTGCTCCGCCATATAGTCGCTCACAAGCTTTACGAGCGCGGGATATTTCTTCTTCGCCCGACGGAACCCTTTTTTGAAGAATACGCGTTTGCCCCGACCCTTTCCGCCGTCCGCGATGTCGTCGGTCAGCTTGTAGTACACGAGCAAGGTATTCAGCGCGCCGAGCTCCTCCGTCAACTCGTCCGTTAGGGCAATCGAACGCTTTTTTACGTGCGCAATGCAACCCTGCCTCTCTATTTTAACGTCTATCCCTAAAATATTATGCAGAAAAACGGACAAAAAAGTGACGTCGTAGGTGAGCCCCATGCGCGCGCGCTGTCCGCAAGACTTTGCGATCCCCTTGCACAGTCCGCAATACATCGCTCTGTATAGCTGTAAATCCTTCACGCATAAGTTGGGCAAATCGTACTTTACGTAGCCGAGCACGGTCATTCACCCCGATAAAAGCCTATTTTGCGATAGACCTTGGAAAGCGTTTTGCGCGCCGCTTTGAACGCCCGTTCCGCACCCGAAGCGAGCACGCCGTTTAAATATGCCTTGTCCGAAAGGAGCCGCGCCTCTTCCGCCTGAATGGGCGCAAGCGCGTCGGCGACCGTTTCCCCCACGGCGAGCTTGAATTCGCCGTAGCCCTTGCCCGCGAACTCCCTTTCCGCCTCCTCCACGGTGCAACCTTGAAAGACGCTGTATATCGTAAGCAAATTGGTGATGCCCGGTTTATCCTCGCCCGCCCGCACGCAGTTGTCGCTGTCCGTCACGGCGCGCTTGAATTTACGGATCACCGTATCCTTATCGTCGGAAAGGAACACCACGGCGTTGGGATTTTCGTCGGACTTGCTCATCTTCTTCTCGGGTTCTTGCAAAGACATGATTTTCGCGCCCGATTTCATGATGAGAGGCTCGGGCACGGTGAACGTCGCGCCGTAGCGGTTGTTAAAGCGCCCCGCAATGTCCCGCGTGATCTCCACGTGCTGTTTTTGGTCGATTCCCACGGGAACGTATTCCGCCTGATATAAGAGAATGTCCGCCGCCATCAGCACGGGGTAGTCCATGAGCCCCATGTTGATATTATCGGCGTGCTGACGGGATTTATCCTTAAACTGCGTCATGCGTTCCATCTCGCCCACGTAGGTAATCGTGTTGAGCACCCAAGCGAGTTCGGCGTGCGCGGACACCTGCGACTGCACGTAGAGCGAGCAGGCTTCGGGCTCGAGCCCGCAGGCGATATAGAGCGCCGCAAGCTCCAAGGTGCGGCGGCGAAGCTCCTGCGGCTCCTGCCGTACGGTGATGGCGTGCATATCGGCGATCGCAAAAAAGCAATCGTACTCCTTTTGCAAGCGCACCCAGTTGGAGATCGCGCCGACGTAATTTCCTATCGTAAGTTTCCCGCTCGGCTGTGCCGCCGAATACATGATCTTCTTTTCCATAACTCTCCCCGTATCGGGAACGCACTCCCGATTTCGGTTAATTATTCCAATTATACCATACTTTCCGAAAAATTGCAACGGGGTTGAGCGCACATTCACGCACTTCACAAAAAAATGCGCCCGTTTTCACAGGACGGGCACAAAACGGTTTCGACAAAACCCGTAACGTTTCCCCGTAATTCGTAGGGAAGCTTTCTTCGGGGTATGACATAATGTATCATGTCCCGTAACAGCGGGCTCAGGAGGTCAACATGGAACGCAAGCTCTCATCGCTTATCGGAAAACAATTACTCTCCCCCGCGGGGGAACGGCTCGGCTACGTGCTCGACGCTACGCTCACGCAAACCCTCAAAGGAGTTTCCTGCCTGCGCTGTGCGGACGGCGAGGACGAAGAATTTTATCTTCCCTCCCGCGCGATCCAATCTTACGGCGACGCACTCATCGTAGGAAAATCCCGCATTCCCGCCCCAACGGGCGCGCCTTCGCCTTTGATGACGCCCGCCTACTCCCACACGGGAGAGCTTGAAGGCGTCGTATGCGACTACGTGCTCGGCGACGAGCCGCAATACGTTTTATGGAAGGACGGCAAAGAGATCCTCGTTCCCCTCTCCCGCGCGGCGCGGGGGGAAACGCTCATTCTCTACCCCAGCGCGGCGGCGAAAAAGCGCGCGCCCAAAACGCGTGCGTCGTCTACCCCTTCCGCAAAAAAGAAACAGCCGAGCACCCCCGTTCAGACGCCGATGCCCACGCCCGTCACCCCGCCCGAACAGCTCCCCTTTTCCCCGACGCAGGAAACGCCCGAAAAGCCCGCGCCCGAGGCGAGAAAGCCCTTCGGCGAAACAGCAAGCGCGCAGACGGAAAACGGCGTACAGTACTCTTTGAACCGTTTGAATTTGCTCGGCAGAAAGCTGAAAAAAAGCGTTTACGACAGCGCGGGACAACCGATCGCGATTGCGGGGGAACGCATTACCCCCTCCGTCATATCCTCCGCCCGCCGTCACAACCGTCTTTTAGAGCTCACCGTAAACACCCTGACGAACGTCCTGTAATATGGCTCGCCACTGCTCACCATATGGCAACAAACCCCGCCTAAGCGAACGCTTGGGCGGGGTTGTTTGTGTCCCTCATTCCATCTTGCAGATTTTTTCTTTTGCGCTTATCTCCCATAATTGGTTGTTCGGCATACGATATGTAATGCTTCGCTCGTCTTGCACAAATTCACCCAAAAAAAAGTCGCTAAGCAAAGGTTTAATTTCCGCAAGTAATTCATTGGCTGTAATTTGCGGTTCATTTCTTGCAATCAGTTCATCGGTTTCCATAAATTTGTTTATCATATCTGTTTTCCTTATATTTTTTCCTAATTGTGCGCACAAATTAGTATAACTCTATTATAAAGTTTGATTCGCGGAATTGCAAGCAAATAATTCTGAAACTCAAACATAATATTTGTAGAAAAAATACTAATTTGGGGGAAAAATGTCGAAACTGTCTGAATCGCTCTTAGAGCTTCTTTCCGAACACGGAATGAATCAAAAATCGCTCGCCGCACAAATCGGAATCAGCGAAAGCCGTATCACCGATTATATCCGAAACGAGAAGCTGCCGACCGTGGAAAATGCGATCAAGCTTGCCGACTATTTTCATTGCTCCATCGACTTTTTGTTCGGGCGCAAATACGAAAAGGACTTTAAAAATGTTCACGTTCCGGAGGATTTTTCCAAGCGGATCGTCTATTTAAAGTCGCTCTCCAATTCCAAAATGATGGACAAGGAAATTTACGAAGGCGCAAAAATTACGAAAAGCTGTTATTACGATTGGTTGAAAGGCAGAAGACAGCCCTCTCTCGATAACGTGATAAAACTTGCCGACTTCCTCGGCTGTTCCATCGATTTTGTTCTCGGCAGAGAAATTTAAAGAATAGACAAACCCCGCCTAAGCGAACGCTTGGGCGGGGTTATTATTTTTATTCCGTTAATCTGTAAACGCCAACACTTCGTCGAACATCTTCTGCGGAGAAACGATTTGCTTGAAGCGAATCGGCTTGTAGCGGATGGCTTTCAGGCTTTCGGGCACCTTCATCGCCGTAAGCAGATTGATGCGTTTTACGCCCTTGAAGCTGTCCTTTACGTCGTTGCCCGTAAGCGCGTACAGCACGTCCTGCGGGAATTTGTAGGGGCTTGCGGTGGAAACGACGACAACGGGGCGTTCTTCGGCGGCCTTGTCCTCTTCGAGCGATTTTTTATACGCTCCGACGACGCTCATGGCAACGCCCGTATGGGTATCCATCGGATAGCCGTACTCGATGAAGAATTCGTAAATGCTCTCCACGGTTTCGTCCTCGTTGGCGCAACCCGCGAAGAAGGTTTCCTGCAAGAGCTTGGTTTCCTCGCGCGTGACCGAGTATTTTCCCCGCTCGGAAAGCGCCTGCATCCGCTCCGCCGTAACCTTTGCGTTCCTGCCCGAAAGCTCGAAGATAAGCCGTTCCAAATTGGAGGAAACGAGAATATCCATCGACGGCGACATGGTTTTATAAAACGGACGCTTGCTGTCGTAAGTTCCGCATTTGAAAAAATCGGTGAGCACGTTGTTGCGGTTGGACGCGCAGATGAGCTTCCCGACGGGCAACCCCATTTTTCCCGCGTAGTACGCCGCCAAAATATTGCCGAAATTCCCCGTGGGCACGGCGAAATCCACTTTGTCGCCGTATTCGATTTGCCCGGAGGAAAGCAGGTCGCAATAAGCCGAAAAATAGTACGCGATCTGCGGAATCAACCGCCCGATATTGATAGAGTTTGCGGAGGAGAGCACGTAGCCCTTGTCGGCAAGCTTCTTTTTGCATTCCTCGGAGGCGAAAATGCGTTTTACGCCCGTTTGGCAGTCGTCGAAATTGCCCTTCACGGAAACGACGTTTACGTTGTCCCCCTCCGTGGTACACATTTGCAGTTTCTGCATTTTGGAAACGCCCTCGTCGGGATAAAAGGTCATCACCTTTACCCCGTCCGCGTCCTTGAAGCCTTCGAGCGCGGCTTTGCCCGTGTCCCCGCTGGTGGCGGCGAGCACGAGAATTTTTTCTTTAACGCCCGTTAAACGGCATCCCTCCGCAAGCAGATAGGGCAAAACGGTGAGCGCCATGTCCTTAAAGGCGCAAGTAGGCCCGTGAAAGAGTTCCAAAATATAAGTGCCGTCCTCGATGCGGACGAGGGGGGCGGCGTCGTTCTCTTCGAAGCGGGCATAAGCGGCTTGCAGAGCGGAAAGAAGCTTCTCCCCGTCGTACTCGTCGAAATATTTACCGATGACGAGCGCGGCGCGTTCGGGATAGTCCATTTCGAGCATCTGCGTGATTTCAGCTTCGCTCACTTCGGGAAAACGTTCGGGCACGAACAGCCCGCCGTCTTTCGCGATTCCCTGTACGATCGCGCGCGCACCCGTTACGCGCTCCTCTCCTCTCGTACTTACAAATTCCATATCTTTCTCCTTGCTGTAACTCGCCAAAATAACTTTGGCTACAATACGCGCAAGCCTTCCCCCGTAGGGGGGAAGGCGGTTTTTACGGTATGTTCACTTTTCCCGACGGAAAAATCCGCGCAAAACTCACAGGTATTTTTTTGCGAAATCGGGAAGGTCTGCCTCGGCGCAGCTGCAAGTGATATACACCTGCAAATTGCGCATGAGCGAAATCTTTTCGATCATGTAGAAAAACTGCGCCATGTCGTCGAGCTTTTTGCCCGCGATCCGCGCGATTCCGTCTATGAAGAGATATTCGTTGTCGTAACCGCCCGCTACCGCGCCTTTCACGAATCCGCAAAGCGCGTCCTCGCCCGCGATCGCATAGTCGCTCACGTCGATGAAGCGAATCTCGCGCTTCAAATCGTACATATATCTTTTGGTATCGGTAATGAAGATCAGGTGTCCCTTTGCGGCGCCGACTGCCTCGTTTGCCGCGTCGATGATTCTTTTGGTCTTTCCGCTTCCCTTCGCACCGCTGATAATTTTGATCATTATGTCCTCCAAGCCGTTCGGCATTATTTGTAATACTATTTTATCAAGTTTTTGCGTACTTATCAAGTACTTTTTTAAAAAACCCGAAAATTTTTTTTGGAAATGTGGTTTTTTTGCGGGTTATCTGAGGCTTTGAATAAAAGCGTCGATCCTGTCGAGCCCTTCGAGCATATCCTGCATGGAAAGCGAATAGGAAAGGCGCACGCAATCGTCCTGCCCGAACGCGGCGCCCGGCACGACCGCCACCTTCGCGGCGTCGAGCAAACAGTTTGCAAAGCTCACCGAAT
>Ga0073906_1002899_pt1 | contig 21083 bp, 22 predicted proteins | sample Inofromicrocosms_FD_65485 | JGI IMG/M metagenome (GOLD analysis project Ga0073906, IMG submission 65485) | Mouse cecum microbial communities from Vienna, Austria - Inoculum for glucosamine and mucus D2O microcosms | ecosystem: Host-associated > Mammals > Digestive system > Large intestine >...
CGACGAAACCATTATCAAGCTGATGATAAAGAACAGACGGGAAAATATTGCGTAAGACAGGCGGCAACCGAAATTACGGTGCTTGCGATTCTCGTAAATCTCTTTTTCTGCCTATTGTTATTTCTCCTTCGGCATCGGAAAAGCGATTGCAGAAAAATTTTTATCGAGCGGGCATGAGGTCATCGGAATGGTCTTTCTCCCGGCGGGGTAAAAACGGCGCTCAACGATCGGGTGATGAACGATCCCGTTCTTTGGGAGCAAATCATGAACGAAACGCTTTTGCCGAAATGGGCGGAGGCGGAAGAAATTGCGGAGTGGGCGTATTTTATGACGGTTGTCAATCGCTCCATGACCGCGCAGGATCTTCTCATTGACAACGGCGAGGAAGCAAAATCGAATTTTATTTGGTGAAATAGAATAAGCCCCCCGAGCATTTGCTCGGGGGGCTTTTCCAACGGGATCGTTTTACATTAAATCTTTGCTCAGTTTTAAACCCTGTTTGTCGTAATTGACGATCGCGGAGAAGTCAGGCGCTTTCAAGGATGCGCCTCCGATGAGTCCGCCGTCGATCTCGGGCATCGCCATAAGCTGTTTGCAGTTGGCGGGATTCATAGAACCGCCGTACTGGATGCGCACTTTTTCCGCGCACTTGGGGCAGAACGTTTCGGCAACCTTTTTGCGGATATAACCGATCGTTTCGTTTGCCTGTTCGCTCGTAGCCGTTTTGCCCGTGCCGATCGCCCAAACGGGCTCGTATGCGATGACGATCTTGGAAATGTCGTCGATTCCCTTCATGCCTTCGGTGATTTGCCTGTCGAGCACGGCTTCCGTCTTGCCGCTCTCGCGCTCTTCGAGCGTTTCGCCGATGCAGACGATGGGGATAAGCCCCGCACTCAGCGCGGCGTGGGTGCGCTTGTTTACGGTTTCGTCCGTTTCGCCGAAGTATTGACGGCGTTCGCTGTGTCCGATGATGACGTATTTCACACCGTATTCGAGGAGCATCGCGGCGGAAATTTCCCCCGTGTACGCGCCTTTTTCGGCAAAGTGTACGTTCTGCGCGCCGAGGGCGATGTTCGTACCCTTAACGGCTTCCGAAACGGCGGGGATATCGATCGCGGGGACGCATACGACGACCTCGCAGTTCGCGTCCGCGACGAGCGGTTTAAGCGCTTCCGCAAGCGCGACGCCGTCCTTTGCCGTGTTGTTCATTTTCCAGTTTCCTGCAATAATGGGTTTTCTCATTTTATTTTCCTTTCCGTAATCAGTTTTTCTCGTTGAGGCAGGCAATCCCGGGAAGGGTCTTGCCTTCGAAGAGTTCGAGGGAAGCTCCGCCGCCCGTCGAAATGTGGGTGATCTTATCTGCAAAGCCGAGCTGGGTGCAAGCCGCCGCGCTGTCGCCGCCGCCCACGATCGTGGTGGCGCCCTTCGCGTCCGCCAAAGCCTGTGCAACGGCGATCGTGCCCGCCGCAAGGGTGGGGTTCTCGAACACGCCCATGGGGCCGTTCCAAATAACCGTTTTTGCGCTCTTGATCTTGTCGGCGAACAGTTTTCTCGTCTTGTCGCCGATATCGAGTCCCATGCTGTCCGCGGGGATCGCGTTGGAGGGGACAACCGTCACGTCTACGGGCGCGTCGATGGGGTCGGGGAAGGACTTCGCGATTACGGTGTCTACGGGAAGAAGCAGTTCCTTGCCCATTTCCTTCGCTTTTGCGATCATGTCTTTGCAGTAGCCGATCTTTTCCTCGTCTACGAGGGAAGTGCCGATGCTGCCGCCCTGCGCCTTGATGAAGGTGTAAGCCATACCGCCGCCGATGATGAGAGTATCGCACTTTTCAAGCAGGTTGGAAATAACGTTGAGCTTGTCCGCAACCTTTGCGCCGCCCAAAATGGCAACGAAGGGGTGTACGGGGCGCTCCAAGGAGTCCGCCATTACGGAGAGCTCTTTCTCGATGAGGAAACCGCAAACGGCGGTCTTTACCAAGCCGTATTCCACGATCGCCGCCGTGGAAGCGTGGGAGCGGTGCGCCGTTCCGAACGCGTCGTTCACGTAAACGTCGCAGTAGGAAGCAAGCTTCTTGCAGAATTCGAGATCCTTTTTCTCTTCCTCCCAATGGAAGCGCAGGTTTTCGAGGAGCACGCATTCGCCCTCTTTGCAAGCGGCAACCTTTGCTTGTGCGTCGGGGCCGACTACGTCGCTCGCGAACGTCACTTTGTTTCCGAGCAATTCGTTGAGTCGCTTTGCAACGGGGGCAAGGGTAAGCTTTTTGGGCTCGTCCTTCTTTGCCTTCTCGATGATTGCTTCCGCAGTCGTTTCGCCCGCATCGACCTTTTTCTTGTCCTTTTTATTGAGCTTCACTTCATCCGAGAAGATCGAATGGGGCTTGCCCATGTGTGAGCAAAGCACGACCTTCGCGCCCGCTTTCATCAAATACTCGATGGTGGGAAGAGCGCCGATAATGCGGTTTTCATCGGTGATCGCGCCGTCTTTCATAGGTACGTTGAAGTCGCAACGAACGAGCACGCGTTTGCCTTTCCAGTCCTTTACGTCTTTAACGGTCATTTTGTTCATAAAATTACTTCTCCTTTTTCCCGATTGATACGGATTTTTTTACCAAAAACTATTTTAATACTTTTGAGAAAATTTGTCAATGCTTTGCGGGAAAATTGTTGCGCATTCGGGAAAATACGGGAGGGGTTCTAAGCAAACAAAAGCAACATAAATGAGGCCGTTTTTAACGAAAAAAAATGTTTTGGAAAATTTTTCTATTTTTTTTCCTTTTTTTTGTAACATTTTGGCTCAAAACTCCGACTATATAAGTGAAGGATATTTTATTTGGAGGAAAATTAAATGAAAAAGAAGATTTTAACTTGCATGATAGCATTTGTGATGACGGTTGTAATGACGTTAGGGCTTGCGGGGTGCTCGGAGGGGTATTTGCCGGAATATGAAAACGAGTATTTCCGCTATGCAGTGCGGACAAACAAAGACGGAACGAAGGAAGGTTACTTAATTGGTTTTACAGAGCTCGGAGCGGAGCAAGAATATTTAATTTTACCGCAGGAAATCGACGGTATTCCGATTGTAGATATTGGATATGAGCGCCAGTTAGGTTGGGGGACGGAAACGATTAGCAATTTTATTAACAATAAAATAGAAAAACTATATGTTAATTTTGATTATAGTTCTATATATTATTCTAATTGCCATGCAGATATCCCAAATTGTCGACTTGTTATTTGGATGGAAAATGGAGAGTTGTCAAGACATCGCATTCCAGGAAGTAAAGGTGCTATCTTAGGGAAAAAAATTCTTGAAAAGAATTTAGTTGAGGGAATAAATAATAATTATCATTTATTAGCTAATTTGTCTTACCTGTACAACTTTGGCGAAGACCAATTAAATAACTATTATTGGGTAGATAGCTACGATAACAGCACGGTTGAATTTATTCCGCCCGAACCTACAAGAGAGGGGTATGAATTCGGCGGGTGGTACAAAGAGCCTGAGTGTGAAAATGCTTGGGATTTTGCGACGGATAAGACAGGCAATGAAATTGTGATAGAGGCATATAGCAATTTTGAAGATTATGCGGAATGCAATATCACATATTTGTATGCCAAATGGATAAAGGAGGGGGAAACTATGAAATAAAAAACCTTGTAACCATGTGGCAAAATTTAGAAGAAAAATTAATAAGGGAGAAAAGCAAATGAAAAAATTCAAGCAAAAATCGTTAGTGTTGGTTTTGGCGTTATTATGCGCTGTTTTGTTGGGCACGGCGTTGGTTCCGCTGTTGGCGCAGGGAATAAAGCGCGCATTTGCGGCAACAAGTAACGGAAACGCTCTTCGGACGGCGGGGCGAAGAATAGAAAGTTAAAAATTTTACTTTACAAACGCAACGAAATGTGTTATAATAATTATAAAGGCACAATATATTGTGCTCGGGGAGGTTTTCGATGCGCTGTTTGTTTTGTAATTGCACCGAAAGTAAGGTGATCGATTCCCGCTCGGCGGACGACGAAAAAACCATTCGCCGCCGCAGGGAGTGCTTGGCTTGCGGTCGGCGGTTCACGACGTACGAAACGATTGAAATTACGCCCGTGCTCGTCGTAAAGAGCAACGGCAACCGTCAGGCGTTCGACGTGGGCAAGGTCAAGCGCGGAATCATCAAATCCTGCGAAAAACGCCCCGTTCCCATTGAAAAAATCGACGAGCTTGCCGAAAATATCGCAAAGCGCGTATATAATTCCATGGAGCTCGAAGTTTCCTCCAAGAAAATCGGCGAAATGGTCATGGAGGGGTTGAAGGATCTGGACGAAGTTGCTTACGTGCGCTATGCCTCCGTCTACCGTTCCTTTAAAGACATTTCCTCCTTTATGTCCGAATTGCAACGCATGATGGCGAAAAAAGACGAGAGAAAGGAAGCGGGCAATGGCAAGTAAACAGGTGCGCGTGGGGGGGCTTTGTCTGGGCGGCGGATCCGTCTTGGTGCAGAGCATGACAACGGTAAAAACGAGCGACGCGGAAAACAGCGTCGCTCAAATTCTGCGCCTTGAAGAAGCGGGGTGCGATATCGTGCGCGTTGCGATACCCGAAGAAGCGGACGCGCGCGCCATTACCAAATTGAAAGAAAAAATCCATATTCCGCTCGTTGCGGACATTCATTTCTCCGCACGGCTTGCCGTTATGGCGGCGGAAGCGGGCGCGGATAAGCTACGGGTGAATCCCGGCAATATCGGAGGAGAGCGGGAGATTGCCCTCGTCGCCGATTGCTTGAAAGCACATAAAATTCCCGTGCGCGTGGGGGCGAATACGGGAAGCTTAGAGGCAGGCTTTGCACAAAAGTACGGGAGAAGCGCGGAAGCGCTCGTCGAGAGCGCGCTCCAAAACGTACGCGCTTTTGAAAGACACGGCGTGGAAGATATCGTCATTTCCGTGAAAGCGTCCGACGTTCCGCTTACGGTGGAGGCGTATACCTTGCTTGCTTCGCGTACGGGCTATCCGCTTCACGTGGGCGTTACGGAGGCGGGCGGCGGCGAGAGGGGGATCATCAAGGGTGCGGTCGGCATCGGGACGTTGCTCATGCGCGGGATCGGCGATACCGTTCGCGTGTCCCTTTCCGACGACCCCGTGAAAGAAGTGGAGGCGGGGCGCAACATTTTGCGCGCCTGCGGTTTGGATAAAGACTTTGTGGACGTTGTCGCCTGTCCCACCTGCGGGCGGTGCAATTACGACTGCATCGGGCTTGCTTCGCGGGTTTCGGAACGGGTGAAGCGGGTGCGTAAGCGGTTAAAAGTTGCGGTCATGGGTTGCGTTGTAAACGGCCCGGGAGAGGCGCGCGGGTGCGATTTGGGCATTGCGGGCGGAACAGAACACTGCATCATTATGGAACGCGGAAAAGAGAACGAAAAGGTGGCGGCGGAGGACGCCGAGCGGGTGTTTTTTGAACGCCTTGAACGGCTGATCGGGAGCAAGTGAAGGATCTGAAATGAGAAGCAAAGATTATTTAACGGAAATCAGGCGGGCGGAGGGGCTCGCACGCGCGGTGCTTCGGAAAATCGAAGTACAGGGCGACAGGGCGACTTTTTATCTCGCCACCGACCTTAACTATAAGACGGAGGACGAGGATTATGCCCGTTCCGTGACGGAGCGCTATACGCCCGCAGGGTTGAAGGGCGATATCAAAATTGTAAAATCGGTACCCGACGCGGAAGGGGTGCGGGCGTGCGTTTTGGAGCTGTTAAAATCAAAATATCCCGCCGTGGCGGCGTTTATCTCCCCAAGCGACGTTGCCGTGGAGCTTGAAACGGGCGGCGGACGGTTCTTTATCGGCGTGGGAGAAGTGGAGCGCGAATTTTCCGCCGACGGCGTATTGGACGGGTTGAGCGAAGAGCTCGGCAGAAAACTGTGCGGAGTATGGCACGGCGAATTCCGCTTTATGCACAAGGAACGGGAGGAGTTGGTTCCCGAGGAAGCTCCGCCCCCCGAATTCGTTGCGGGCCCTCGCTTTTTCCCCGTGTGCGATTATGCGGAAATCGACGGCGGAAAGCCCAAGCGGGCGATTTATATTGCCGACCTCACCAAAGAGATGCAGGGCGTGAGCGTTTGCGGAAGTATTTCCTATATCGAGGAGCGCAAGACCAAAACGGAGAAGCCCTATTTTTCCCTTACCGTATCGGACGGGACGGGACAGCTCCGCCTTTCCTATTTCACCAAAAAAGCGACGCTTGAAAAGGTGCGCGGGCTGAAAACGGGGGACAGCGTCTGCATTACGGGGGACAACGAGCTGTATAACGGTTCGCTTTCCTTCCGTGCAAAGTTTATCGATTACGGCGCACAGCCCGAGGGATTCGTTCCCGAGGAGCGTCCGTCCAAACCCGTTCCTCTGCGCTATAAGCGGGTGTTCCCGGTGCCCACGGGCGATTTGGTGCAGAGCGGGCTGTTCGAAACCGCCGAAGCGTTGCCCGAAGAGGTTCTTTCGAAGGAGTTTGTGGTGTTCGACTTGGAAACCACGGGGCTCAACAATACGCCTTCTACGGGCAGTATGGATCGGATCATCGAGGTCGGCGCGGTAAAAATCAAAAACGGACAGATCGCCGAGCGGTTTTCCTCCTTTGTCGCTTGCCCCGTAAAGCTCAGTTCGGAAATCGTAAAGCTGACGGGAATTTCCGACGATATGCTCGTCGGCGCGCCCGATATCGCCGACGTTGTGGCGGACTTTTTTAAGTTCTCCGCAGGCTGCGTGCTTGTGGGGCACAACGTGCAGTTCGACTATAAATTTATGCGTTATTACGGGGAGCAGGAAGGGTATCTGTTCGACCAAAAGCAGTACGATACGGTGTCTTTTTCGCAGGAAATGCTGAGGCTCTCCAACTACAAGCTCAACACGGTTGCCGACCATTTCGGATTCGGCTTTAACCACCATAGGGCTTACGAAGACGCGTTCGTCACCGCGAAAATTTTCCTCGCCCTCGCCCGCATGAAGCACGGCTTGCCGAGGTAAGAAAGGACACGATCCCCTCATCAGTACTTCGTGACAGCTTCCCCCCTATGGTGAAGCCAAGAATGGAGGCGCTAATTACAGGCTTCCACGCCCAAAAGAATGCCGATTTTCATGCCCTCTATGTAATAGCATACCGAGGATTCGGCTTCCAATCCGTCGAGCAATTCGCAAAACTTTCCGAATTTTTCTTTCATTTTTTCGGTCAATTCTTTTTCGAGTTCTTCGTGTAAGGTAACGGATTTTCCCATCAGCTTCCAATATTCTTCGCTTACCTTAACGAGATCCAGATTCCCGCGGTTGCCGTAAAGAATTTCTTTCATAATTGATTTCATAATAAACTCCAATTTGCACTAATTGCACTATTTTTATTTATTATAATGCCAATAATGGCATTTGTCAAGTGTTTTTTTCAAACATTGTTGCACTTTTTGCAAATATTTTTTATAATAGTGCCAAGAGGCGGTTATGGATATTGAATTGTGGAAAAAACGGAGAAAAGAACTTGGATTGACGTTGGATCAATTATCGGCGTTGTCGGGAGTATCGAGAAGAACGGTTGCGGGAATATTCGCGAACGATCCTTCGAGATGCAGTCCCACGTTAAATACAATTCAAGCCATCGAAAAAGCGCTCGGAATCGATGCGAATCATGCGAATCATGCGAAAAGAAGTCTTACTTCCGACGAAGAAGAAATTTTGGATAAAGTACACGAGGTGCTGAACAAGCATGGAGAAAAGGGCAAAAGCTTGATACTCGATTATTGTAATCTGCTTTTGGAGAAATCGAAAAAATAAGCTCTGTTTTCTTTATAATACATGCCTCCCCCTTTGCAAAAGGGGGAGGTGTCCCGTAGGGACGGAGGGGGATTATTTCCCTTTTACAATCCCCTCAGTCACCTAATCGGTGACAGCTCCCCTTACTAAGGAGAGCCAAGAGGAAAAAGAGAAGAAAGAATAAAAACAGCACGCGCGGTGCTGTTTTTTTACTGTCATTTTGATTGTATTAAGACCGATAAACAGTGTTCCCGTGAGCGTCGTGCGCGACGACGACGGGGAAGTCGGTGATCTCCAAGCGGTAAACGGCTTCGCTCAATAGGTCGGGAAAGGCGACGCATTCCGCTTTCGCAATCGCGTTTCCGTACAGCGCGCCCGCACCGCCGATCGCCGCAAAGTACACCCGTTTGTTGCGCTGTAAGGCGTTGCGCGTTTCCTCGCTCATTTCGCCCTTGCCGATCATTCCGCCGAGCCCCGCGTCGAGCAGACGGGGAGCGAAAACGTTCATGCGCGCGGAGGTGGTGGGGCCGCAGCTTCCGCAAGCCTTGCCGTCGGGTGCGGGGCAGGGGCCTGCATAGTAAATAATCGCGTTTTTGTAAGGGAAAGGAAGCTCCTTATTCTCGTCCAAAAGTGCAAACATGCGCTTATGCGCACAGTCGCGCGCCGTATAGACGGTTCCCGAAAGCAGGACGGAATCGCCCGCGTGCAAGGAAAGAGCCGTTTCTTCGGAGAGGGGCAACGTTAATTTCTTCATGAAATCACCTCGCTTTCGCAACGCACGCAATGGCATTGGATATTTACGGCGACGGGCAGTCCCGCAATGTGCGTGGGGGCGATTTCGCAGGAAACGCCGATCGCGGTCGTATTTCCGCCGAAGCCCTGACAGCCGATCGAGAGCGCGTTGATCCGTTTGAGCGCTTCTTCCTCGATTTCGGCGACGTCCGCGCGCGGGTTTCGGCTTCCGACCTCCCGCGTGAGCGCCTTCTTTGCGAGCAGGGCGCATCCGTCGAACGTGCCGCCGATGCCCACGCCCACGTAAACGGGCGGGCAGGGGCGCGAACCCGCCGTTTTCACCGTATCGGCGATCGCGCGCAAAATGCCTTCCTTTCCTTCGGCGGGAGTGAGCATATAGAGCCTGCTCATGTTTTCGCTTCCGAAGCCCTTGGGGAGAAAGGTGATTTTTACTTTGTCGCCCGCTACGATCTCCGTATGCAGGTGGGCGGGGGTGTTGTCGCCCGTGTTGACGCGGGTGAGCGGGTCGCACACGCTCTTGCGGAAATATCCGTCCTCATAGGCGCGCCGAACGCCGTCGTTCACCGCCTCCGAAAGGGGCGCGCCCGTGAGCGTGACCTCCTGCCCTAGCTCGACGAGAACCACGCTCATGCCAGTATCCTGACAGACGGGCATCTGTTCGTTTTGGGCGGTTTGCGCGTTTTCGAGCAGGGTATCGAGCGCAAACGCCGTTGCGCCCGTTTCCTGCGCCTTCGCCGTTTGGAGCGCGTTCAAACAAGAGGGGGTGAGCGTGATCCCCGCCTTGCGCGCCAAACGGTACACGCAGTTCGATATTTCTTGCGTTGAAATACGTTTCATACCGATATTATATAATATTTTTGGAAAAAAGCAAAGTTTTTGTTTGGATTTTTTTGCTTTTTCCCTTATAATATCGGTATGGAACAAAAACCGCTTTCCGAAGAGGAATTGAAGGCGCGGCGTTTGAGCGAAGCGGGAGTTACTTATTCGCTTGCTTCGCTGTTTCCCGTCGTGCTTTCACTCATTCTTTCCATTATCATTCTCGGTATTTCCAACGGCAAAGAAGAGGGTTGGTACGCGAAAACCGACTGGTATCGCTATCTGTCCTATTTATTGCCGCAGTTGTGCTTGGCGGGCGCCTCCGCCGTGTTTTTCGCACGGAGCAAGGTTTCCGTGAAGCGTACTTATCGAAGCTGTAAGTGGTATTTTTATTTGATCGCCGTCGGGCTTCAATTCGGGCTCATGTTTTCGCTGTCCGCCCTCAACGGCTATTTTACCGACTTTTTGGGGCTGTTCGGGTACAAGGTGCAAGGCGTGCCTCTGCCGGCGCTCGGCGGTTGGAATATTCTGCCCGCCTTGCTTGTCATCGCGGTGTTGCCCGCCGTCTTGGAAGAAACGGTGTTCCGCGGGATCCTTTCCCGCCAAATGACGGAGAGCGGGTGGGGGACGGTTGCAACCGTGCTTATTTCCGGTGCGCTCTTTTCGCTGTTTCACCACAATCCCGAACAGACGATTTATCAGTTCATCTGCGGTATGTGCTTCGCGCTTCTCGCCCTGCGTGCGGGCAGTATTTTGCCGGGGGCGGTCGCGCACTTCCTCAATAACGCGACGGTGCTCGTGCTCACGGCGATTTTTTCGCCGAGCGGGGCCGATATCGCATTTACCGACGTCATGCCCCTGCCCGCGTTTATCACGCTGTGCGTATTTTCCGCGCTTGCATTGGCGGGGACGCTCGTTTTCCTCGTCTTCTTTTGTAAACGCAAGGGGGAGGGGAAGGGCGTGCGGTATGCAAAGCCGTTTTTTCTTGCCTCCGCCGTGGGAATAGGGCTGTGCGCTCTTCAATGGATTCTCATTCTGTTGCAGGGATTCGGGGTCGCCGTATGATCAAAATCAACGTCGTATGCGTGGGTAAGCTCAAAGAACGCTATTGGCGGGAGGGCGTGGAGGAATACGCCAAACGCCTTTCCCGTTTTTGTAAGTTGGAAATCAAGGAGCTGTCCGAAAAGGGCTCTCCCGCCGAGGAAGCGGAAAGCATTTTAAGCTGTCTGCGCGGGCACGTTATCTCGCTTGCCGTGGAGGGGAAACAACACTCTTCGGAAGAGCTTGCCGAGAAAATCAAGTCGCTTTGCGATCGGGGCGAAGAAATCACTTTCGTCATCGGCTCGTCGTGCGGGCTGGACGGGAGGGTCAAGTCGGCTTCCAAAGAACTGCTGTCCTTTTCGCGGCTCACCTTCCCCCATCAGATGATGCGGGTAATTTTAACCGAGCAAATTTATAGAGCCTTTATGATCAACAGCGGAGCTCTTTATCACAAATAACTTATCCGACGCGTAGATTGATACGGTGAATATCTATCGCAGGATAAGAGAGTTTTACACGGCGTATCGCGGAGAAAAGCAAATCATCGGTAACAGCGCGGAGGGCAGATATTTATTCGCTTTTTTCGCGGGCGACCGTTGCGGAAAGGTCGGCGTTTTTCAATACGCCATGCACGCGCGGGAGTGGGTCACTTCGCTTCTCGCCTTGGAGCATCTCTCGCGCGGGATCGAAAGGGGCGGGGTTTGGTTTGTTCCGCTCGTCAATCCCGACGGCGCGCTTCTTTGCACGAACGGCATCGAGAGCGTGAGGGACAGGGCGCGCAGGGAAAAACTTCTGAGGGTGAACGGCGACGATTTTTCGCTTTGGAAAGCCAACGCCGACTGCGTGGATTTGAACGTCAATTTTCCCGCTCGGTGGGGCAAGGGCGCGTTTAACGTGCGCGTGCCCGCTTCGCAGGGGTATATCGGCGACGAGCCGCTCTGCGCACCCGAGAGCCGTGCGCTTGCCCGTTTTACGGAGCAGATCAAGGCGGACTACACCGTGAGCTGGCACACCAAGGGCGAGGAGATTTATTGGCGGTTTCGGCAGGACGAGGCGCGCGAGAAACGGGATTTCGAGTACGCCCTTTCTCTCAGCGGGGCTACGGGCTACCCCTTGGCGGAAGCGCCGAACTCCGCGGGAGGATATAAAGACTGGTGCGTGGAAACGCTGAAAATTCCCGCCTTTACGGTGGAGGCGGGTTCCGATCGGCGCACCCACCCGCTCGGGGAAAACGCACTTCCCGAGCTGATACAAAAGTGCGGCAACGCCGCGAGGGATTTCACGGAATTCGTATGGAAGAAAAATTCATGAGAGAGGCGATCTGCCTTGCGGAAAAAGCGAAAAAAAAAGGCGAGGTGCCGATCGGCGCCGTCGTCGTTTATCGCGGGAAAATCATCGGAAGAGGGTATAATCTGCGCACCAAAAAGCAGATGGCGACGGCGCACGCGGAGGTGCGCGCCATCGAGCAGGCTTGCAAAAAATTAAAGTCGTGGCGGTTGCCCGAAGCGGAGATATACGTCACGCTCGAACCCTGCCCCATGTGCATGGGCGCGGTGCTCAACGCGCGCATCGACAAAGTATATTTCGGCGCGTACGAGCAAAAGGGAAGAAGCCTTACGGGCGAGCTTGCAAACGCGAATCTGCTCAACCACACCGTCGAGGTTACGGGCGGGGTTTTGGAAAAGGAATGCGCTCGGGTGCTCACGTCCTTTTTCACCGAAATGCGGGAAAGGGAGAGGGGCAAGAAAAAATAGCTCTTATGAGTTTATCTATTGATAATTACTTCCGCGAGGAGGGTTGTCTTAACGCCGCTAAGGAGAAGCGGCGTTGCGGTCACGCGTGCTATCGGCGCGCTAAGTCATTTGTGAATAACTATATTAATTTTTCGTATTCCTCATAGAGGGAATCCGATTCGGCGTGCAGGGCATCGAGGCGCGCCGTTATTTTTTGTACGGCGGTGTAGTCGGCGGCGTTCGCGGCGAGCTCTCCGTTCAGGCTTTCCTCCTCGGCTTCCAAATTTTCGAGGCGGGTTTCTATCTCTCGGATTCGGGTGCGCTTCTGCGTTTCCTTCGCCCGTTCCGCGCGCGAGCGGTATCCGCCGCCCTGTTCCTTCGCTTGTTCCGCTTTCGGGGCTTCCTTTTTGGGCGCGTCTTTTTTAGATTGCAGATATTGTTCGTATCCGCCGTTGAAGAGAACGATTTTTCCGTCTTCCAAACAGGCGATGCGGGTCGCGATCGCCTCGATGAATCTTCTGTCGTGCGAAACGAACAGCAAAGTGCCGTCGAACGCTTTGAGCGCTTCTTCGAGCGCTTCCCTTGCGGGCAAATCGAGGTGGTTGGTGGGCTCGTCCAAAAACAGTACGTTTCCCCGCCGCGCTTGCAGGAGGGAAAGTTCGAGCTTGGCTTTCAGTCCGCCCGAAAGCTCTTTCACTTTTTTGTTTACGTCTTCCGCGTCAAGCCCCGCTTGCGCGAGAAGCTTTCGCGCGTCCGTTTGGGAGAGGAGAGAGTATTTGCCCCAAAACGCCTCCAATACCCGTTCTTCCCCGTCAAGGTCGGCGTTCTCTTGGTCGTAGTAGGCGATTTTTGCGAATCTGCCCAACTGCACGGCGGGGTTCTTGGAGAGAAAATATTTTAAGAGGGTGCTTTTTCCCGTGCCGTTTTCCCCGAGAAGGGCGCACTTTTCCCCGCGCATCAAGGTAAATTCCGCGTCCTTTAAAAGCACTTTTCCGCCCGCCGTCAAATCGAATTTTTCCGCGTGAAGCACCCGTTCGTAGGGGCGTTCCTCGTAAGTAAAGCGGAAGCGCGGAGGCGGGGGAGGAAGCACGGGTTTTTCCAAAAGCTCCATTCTATCCAACTGTTTTACGCGGCTCTGCGCGCTCTTTGCCGTGGTGGCGCGCACGATGTTTCTGTCCACGTAATCTTGAAGTTTAGCGATTTCTTCCCGCTGTTTTTCGTATTCCCGTTCCAAACGCTTATAGCGTTCCTCCCGCAAAATTTTATATTTGGAGTAGTTGCCTTGATAGGAAACGAGATTTCCCGCCAACAGCTCCAAGGTGCGGTTTGTGAGTCTGTCTAAAAAATAACGGTCGTGCGATACGATGAAGAGCGCGCCCCGATAGGAGGAAAGATATTCTTCGAGCCAAAACAGCGTTTTAATATCCAAGTGGTTGGTGGGCTCGTCCAGAACGAGTAAATCGGGCTCTTCGAGCAAAAGTCTGCACAGTTTTAAGCGCGTTTTTTCCCCTCCGCTCATGGTGTCCGTGCGCTGGTCTAAGCGGTCGAGAAAACCCATGCCGCCCAAAACCGTTTTGATCTTGACTTCGAAGTGATAGCTGTCCCGCGCCGCAATGCGTTTGTTGAGGCTCTCGTAGCGGGCGGAGAGAACGGACAGCTCGTTCTCGGACGCCCGTTCCATCTGCCGTTCCGTTTCCCTGAGACGTTCGATGAGCTCTTCGTCCTCGCGGAAGATGCGGCGCATGGCGGTTTCCACGGTGTCGTTTCCTTCAAAACCGCCGCTCTGCTCCAAGTATCCCGCGCGAATGCCGTTCTTTCTCAAAACCGTGCCCGCGTCGGGCGTCAGATATCCGAGCATGAGTTTGATAAGGGTGGTCTTCCCTTCGCCGTTTCCGCCGAGCAAACCGATGCGCTCGCCCTCGTTCACGGCAAAGGAAACGTTCTCCACGATGCGGAGATCGGTATAGCCGTAGCTTATGTTTTCAAGACTTACAAGCATAATTCACCTTAATATGCAAAAAATAGGGGATATGAATAAACGGTTACAGGCGATCCGTGCGCTGGAAGAGCGTTTGAAATACGCTTCTCCCGACGAATGCGCCCGCCTTACCAAGGAATTGGTAAAGCTCAAAGACAATTTGTAACGCGCGTTAAAAGTCCCACGCGGGAATAAACGCGGTCTGCGCGCTGTCTTTTTCCTGCGTGTAGAGGTTTTCGAAGCCGAGCGACAGGGCGTAGTCTACGACGCGCCCGTATTCCCGCGCCGTGACGGGGCGGTTGAGCTCGGGGAAGCCCGTAATCTCTCCCATGGGCGTATATTGGCGCATGAGGGAGAGGGGAACGTTTTCGGGAAGCGTTTGCTTTAAGAAGTCGAGTACCTTTAACGAATCGGACGAGCACCCCGGCATCACGAGGTGGCGCACGAGGATCCCCGAGAGGATTTTTCCGTCCTCGCGGAATTGTATCGGCTTTTGTGCCATGAACGCGATCGCCTTGCCCGCGTAGTCGAAGTAATCGGCTCTTCCCGTGTAGCGCTTTGAAAGGGCGGGGGAATAGAACTTCAAATCGGGCAGCCAAACGTCTATATAGGGGGCGATCTCTTCGAGCGCCTCCGTTTTTGCGTATCCGCCCGAGTTGTACACTACGGGCACACGGGGCTTGCGCAGGGCAAGCGCTTCGGCAATGAGATTCGAAACGTGGTCGGGCGTTACGAGGTTGACGTTCTCCGCGCCCGCGTCTTCGAGCTCTTGAAAAATTTCGGCGAGCTCTTTGGGGGTCACGGGTTTTCCCCGTTCGGCGCGCGAGAGCTCGTAATTCTGGCAGAATGCGCACCGCAGGGCGCACCCGCCGAAGAACACCGTTCCGCTGCCGTTTTTATGGGAAACGGGAGGCTCTTCGTAGGGGTGCAGGTAGTATTTCGCCACCGTAAGCCCCTTCACGCCGCACCTGCCCGTTTGTCTTTCTCTGTCCGCCCCGCACGCAACGGGGCACAGCCTGCATTCCATACGCGGATTATACCACTTTTCATCGAAAAAAGCAAGTCGAGCCGTCAGTTTGTTTGACTTTTTCGCCTCAATCGTCTATAATGCGATAGAAGAAAGATAGAGGATAGACATGAAACGGTTTTTTACAAGCGAAAGCGTGACGGAAGGACACCCCGATAAGGTGTGCGACCGCATTGCAGACAGTATTTTAGACGAATTACTGAAAAAGAACGAACACGCGCGTTCCGCGGTGGAATGCTGCGCGGCTTACAACACCCTGTTCATCGCGGGGGAGGTTTCGGGCGCGGAGGTCGATTACGAGAAGATCGCGCGCTCCGTCATTCGGGAAATCGGTTACGATTTCGGGGATTTTGCTTACGATAAGTGCCGTATTTTACAGCTCGTACACGGGCAGTCGGCGGATATCGCGCTCGGCGTGGACGCTTCCCAAGAAAAAAAAGCGGGCGGCGGGGAACAGGACGAGCTCGGCGCGGGCGATCAGGGCTTGATGTTCGGCTACGCCTGTCGGGAAACGGAGGAGTTGATGCCTCTTCCCGTTATGCTTGCCCACAAGCTCGCGGAAGGGCTCACCGCACTCAGAAAGAGCGGGAAGCTTCCCTATCTCCGTCCCGACGGAAAGACGCAAGTCACCGTGGAGTACGAAGGCAAACGTCCCGTCCGCGTGGATACGGTCGTCGTTTCCACGCAGCACTCGGAAGGGGTCGGACAGGAGCAGATTGCGGAGGATATTAAAAAATATCTCGTAAACGAGGTTGTTCCCGCCCGTCTTTTAGATGAAAATACCAAATATTTCATCAATCCCACGGGGAAGTTCGTCATCGGCGGGCCGGAGGGGGACAGCGGTCTGACGGGCAGAAAGATCGTGGTGGATACCTACGGCGGACGGTGCGCGCACGGCGGCGGTTCGTTTGCGGGAAAAGACCCCACTAAGGTGGACAGGAGCGCGACGTATATGGCGCGCTATATCTGCAAAAACATGGTGGCGGCGGGGCTTGCCGACGAAATGGAGTTGCAGGTCGCTTACGCGATCGGCGTCGCGCATCCCGTTTCAGTGTTCGTAAACACCTACGGCACGGGAAAGCTTCCCGACGACGAGCTTGCGGGTATCGTGCAAAAGGAGTTCGATCTTCGCCCGTCGGCGATCATTTCCGCGCTCAATCTGCGCCGTCCCGTGTATGCGGCTACTTCCGCGTACGGGCATTTCGGCAGAAAGGGCTTCCCTTGGGAAGAGATTGACCGCGTGCGGGATTTGGAAAGATATTTGAAAGAGGTAAAATAACGATGAACGAAGTAAAATCGGGTCGGCGGGCAAAGCCCGTTCGGCGGAGCGTTGCGCGCGAAATCGCGTATATTGCGCTCAGTGTGTCGCTCATTACCGTTTGCGCATGGATCTCCGTGCCCGTTGCGGCAATTCCCGTAACGCTTCAAACGTTTGCGGTTGCGCTCATCGGCGCGCTGATGGGCTGGAAACGTGCTTTGGCGGCGGTTGCGGCGTATCTCGTTATGGGACTTATCGGCATTCCCGTGTTTGCGGGCTTCAAGGCGGGCGTCGCCACGCTCATGGGCGCGACGGGCGGTTACATATTCGGCTTTGCGTTTTTGGCGCTGTTTCCCGCGCTCTTTAAAATGCTTCCCGTAAAGAATAAGTGGGGAAGGGCGGCGATCTTCTACGGCGCGAGCATTTTGGGGCTGGCGGTTTGCTACCTCTTCGGAACGGCGTGGTTCGTGCTCATCTATGACTGTACGTTCGTTTACGCGCTCACCGTATGCGTTGTGCCGTATCTTATTCCCGACGCCGTGAAATTCGTCTTTTCCTCCGCAATCGCAGTGAGGGTGGAGAAATACGTGAGATGAGTTTCGCGGACTTTTCGTTCCGAAAAGCTTTGCGGGCTTGTAACCTCACGGTATATATTGTAACAAAACCCGAGTTTGCTCGGGTTTTTGCTATTTATTTTAATTTTTTTTTAAGCATTCTATCTTTTTGCGCGGGAGGTATTGACATTTTTGCCTGAATGAGCTATAATAATGAAGGAGTTTTACTATGATCTACTTGAAGGATTTTAAACAAGGCAAAATTTTGTATGAAGCGCTCGACTCGGACGTTCGTCTTGGAATTCTCGACGAGCTGTTGCATAAGGGGGAACTCAATCTCGCATATTTCGCTAAACGTTTCGACGTTTCCAACGGCGCGATCACCGCACACGTAAAGAAATTGCACGCGGCGGGGCTGATCGACATTTCCACCTCTTCGGGGGTGCGCGGTACGCAGAAGATCTGTTCGCTCGCGACCGATAAAATCATCGTCGACCTCGTCAGCCGTCCGCAGACGGAAGGCAGGGTGGAGTCGGCGCATATCGACATCGGGCACTACGCCGATTATTTCGTTCATCCAACCTGCGGGCTTGCGACCAAGGAACACGTTGTCGGACGGTTCGACGATCCCGCGTGCTTCTCCTATCCCGAACGCATCAAGGCGGGCATTTTGTGGCTGGGTTACGGTTACGTGGAATATCTCGTGCCCAACTATCTGCCGACGGACGGAAGCTTGGAGGAACTGCAATTTTCCTTGGAGATCGCTTCGGAAGCGCCCGGCTACGCGACTTTTTATCCGAGCGATATCCATTTCGCCGTAAACGGGCATGAGCTGGGCATTTATACGAGTAAAGGTGAATATAATGACCGCGCGGGGACTTGCAATCCCTCTTGGTGGTACGGCAATTTAGGGCAGTACGGGAAAAAGGTGATCGTCACCGTCAACCGCGAGGGCTCCTTCATCGGCGGGGTGAAGACCTCGGATACCACGGTGGACGAGCTGAATATCAAAACGGGAAGCAGGATCAGGCTGAGGATTTCCGTTCCCGACGACGCGGAAAACCGCGGAGGGTTTACTCTCTTCGGGCGGGGCTTCGGCGATTACGACGAGGGCATCGTATGCAATTTCATTTGCAAATAAGCAAAGCGGGTAATGTATGAGAGCGGGCGTTTCTACGGCTTCGCTCTTTTTACGTGTCAACACCGAGGACGCGCTTGCGCTCCTCTCGGAATGGGGCGTAAAGGAGGCGGAAGTCTTTTTAACTTCTTTTTGCGAATACGGCGGGAAATTCGCGCGCCTTGTAAAGAGCAAAGCGGGGGGCGTCCGCGTCAATTCTCTGCACGCGCTGGGCACGCAGTTCGAGCCGCAGCTCTTTTCCGAACATCCGCGCGTTTTAAACGACGCATACGAATGGCTGCGTCGGTTTCTCTCGTCCGCTAAAATTTTAGGCGCGGAATACTACTCCTTTCACGGTTTGGCGCGCATGAAGCGCAGTTTTAAAGAGGATCTTCCAAAACGTGCGGACGCGCTTGTAAAACTCTGCGCCGAATGCGGAAAGTACGGCGTAAAGCTGTGTCTTGAAAACGTGGAATGGGCTTATTATAACCGCCCCGGCGTGTTCCGCGCGCTCAAAGCGCGCTGTCCTTCTCTCTTGGGTGTGCTCGACGTCAAGCAGGCGCGTTTGAGCGGATATCCGTATCGGGATTATTTGGAGGAAATGGGGGAGTCTCTCGCCTACGTTCATGCAAGCGATCTCGGCGCGGACGGCAAAATGTGCCTTCCGGGGCGGGGCACGTTCGATTTCGACGAACTTTTTTCCCGTTTGCGGGATATCGGATTCAAAGGGGACGTCTTGATCGAAAATTACGGGGGCGATTACGGCGATTTGGGCGAGGTTAAAGCGGCGTATGAGTTTCTTGCGGAAAAAGCGGAAAAATTTTCATGATAAGGCAAAAAAACCTTGACAGGAAGAGGCGGTTTTGCTATAATATCCGAGTAATAAGTGCTTCGGCGAAGGAGGGTTGAGAATATGTCTACGATTCGTGTTGGAGAAAACGAGAATCTCGAAAGCGCACTGCGCCGTTTTAAGAGAAAGTGCTCGCGCGACGGTATCATCGGCGACCTTCGCAAAAAAGAATTTTACGAGAAGCCTTCCGTGAAGAAGAGAAAGAAAGCGGAAGCCGCAAGAAAGAAAAACAGAAACTGACAAAAATCCGTAACCAAGGCGTTACGGATTTTTTATATCCCCGTGCAAAAATTGTCGAATTTTGGATAAGGAGAATCGAGATGGAACGCTCGTTGAAAACGCTTGCAAAAGAAGCAAAATCACGTATGAAAAAAGGGTTTTGGAAGCAATGCGAAGAGGAGCTTTCCACTTCCCGTTCCCATGCCAAGAACCAAGGGATCAACGAGAGCAAAATGGAGCGGTATTTTGCCGAGAAGGTCACGACGAAGATCAAAGGGGAATCGCCCGACGAATTTTATCTGCGCGTCCGCGAGATGCTTCTCAGCGAAGGGGAGGTGTCGGATGCGATCGGAAGGCTTACCGACAGGGAGTACTACGAAACGCTCAGCTATTCCGAAAAACAGCGTTACAGTTTGGAACTTTCGGAAAAGTATTTGCAGGCTTTGGAACGCTTCAAACGGGAGTATGAATTTGAGTTGAAGGGCAAGGTGAATTGAGAAGTCCGACTCCTCAGTCATTCTGAATGGAGCGAAGAATGACAATTGCAACGCTCTTATGTAAAGGGCAATCGGGTTTGGGAAATTGCGCGTGAACGGTTGAGTTTTTTTTGCGGTTGTGGTATAATAAAATTCCATGATAGATTTCAAGCTCAACGAAGAACAGATGAAGCCCGTCCTCGATACCGAAGGGGCGGTTTTGGTGCTTGCGGGTGCGGGAAGCGGGAAAACGCGCGTTCTCACAGCCCGCATTTCCCGTTTGGTGGGAGAGTTGGGCGTTCCGCCCGAAAACGTGCTCGCCATCACCTTTACCAACAAGGCGGCAAATGAAATGCGCGAACGGCTCGAAGCTTTTACCGACGTTTCGAGAATGTGGGTATGCACCATTCACTCCATGTGCGTGCGTATTTTGAGAATGTTCGGCGATCGGCTGGGCTTTCACGCGAACTTTTCCATTTATTCCGAACAGGAACGTTCCGCAGTCGTAAAGCAAGCGTTCAGGGAATGCGGATACGAGGACGAGGAGGGGTTGCTGAAATCGGTCAAATACCACATTTCCGAAGCCAAAATGCAGGGGCTTACGCCCGACGCATACATGAAGGCGCATGCGCGAGAGCGCAATATCGAAACGGCGGTCGCCGTGTACCGCAAATACTGCGCGCATTTAAAGGCGTATAACGCGCTCGACTTCGACGACCTTCTCACCGAGGCGCGCAACCTGCTCGCAACCGACGCCGAGGCGCGCGAATATCTTGCAGGCAAATTCCGCTACATTCACGTAGACGAATTCCAGGACACCAACTCCGTGCAGTTCGACATTATCAAGATGCTCTCTTCCGTACACGGCAATTTGTTCGTAGTGGGCGACGACGATCAATCCATCTACGGTTGGCGGGGGGCGAAGCTCGAAAATATTCTGCATTTCGAACGCTATTATCCCAAAGCGAAAACGTACAAATTACAGCGAAATTACCGCTCCACCAAGGCGATTTTGGAGCTTGCCAACGCGTCGATCGCCAACAACGCGCTGAGAAAGGGCAAGGAGCTTTGGACGGACAGGGAGGAGGGCGAAAAGCCCGTATATTTCGAGGCGGACGAGGAAGCGGGCGAGGCGCTGTACAGCGCGCGTCTGATCAGCGAACTCAAACGGCAGGGCTACCGTCTTTCCGATTTTGCCGTGCTCATGCGCATCAACGCGCTTACCCGTTCTTACGAGCAGGAATTCACAAAATACGGCATTTCCTACAAGGTGTTCGGCGGATTTAAATTCTTCGAACGCAAGGAAATCAAAGATATTCTCGCCTATTTGCGGATCGCCGCCAACCCCAACGACGACGAGGCGGTTTTGCGCGTCATCAACGTGCCCCGCCGCGGGATCGGCGAAAAAACGGTGCAGACCCTTCTCTCCTACGCGCAGGCGGAGGATATGCCTCTGTATTATGCGATCCTCGACGGCGACGAG
>Ga0073906_1002900_pt1 | contig 21079 bp, 17 predicted proteins | sample Inofromicrocosms_FD_65485 | JGI IMG/M metagenome (GOLD analysis project Ga0073906, IMG submission 65485) | Mouse cecum microbial communities from Vienna, Austria - Inoculum for glucosamine and mucus D2O microcosms | ecosystem: Host-associated > Mammals > Digestive system > Large intestine >...
GCTCAATCTCCTGATGTCCTGGATATCCATGGATCTTCCCTTCCTCACGGCCGAAGGTATCACAGATAAGATCAGCCAGCTTTCTGGTACAGTCCAGAAACCTTCGTTTTCCGGTCCCTTCATAATAGGCTGCCGCGGCCTCCATCATATGCCCGGCCGTATACAGTTCATGTCCTTCACATAGATTTTTCCATTTCTGATCCGGAGCTTTGATCATAAAGTATGTATCCAGATACCCGTCAGGCTGCTGTGCTTCTGCGATCAGTTCGATCACTTCATCTGCTGTTTGTTCCAGCTCTTCATTTTTATGGACCGCTAAAGAATATCCAACGGCTTCCAGCCACTTTGCGATATCCGTATCCTGGAATACCGCGCCATAAAACTCACCTTTTTTCCTTCCGGCAGCAATTTTAAAATTTTCCAGACAATGGCTGGATTCTACACAGGGATCCTGGTCGTTCATGATCGTCCACTGACGGGGGATCATGACCTTTTCCACCAGCTCCGTATGCTTTGACCAGAAGCTGTCCTGTATCAGGATTTTGGAAAGCGGTACAGGCATCAGTTTCATCGTTCTCACCGTCCTCTCAAATATTTTTCCTGGATTTCAGAAAAGTCAGTTGTCTGGAACCGATCCAAAAGCGAATACCAGCCTTTTACAGCAACAGCCTGGATCCATGGAAAACAGGTTTTGTTCCCTTCCCCCTTCAGCCGATGGCCGAATCCGGTATCAGCGGTAAACATCGGATCGTCAACCGCCCACCAGCTGATCAGATACCCTTCTTCCTGAAGCCCGTTGAATGCATATCCCCAGGAACGGTCCGGAAGCTCTACGGTCTGATTGCAGCCCTGCCAATACAGCCTGGCAGCTTCCAGCAATTCCCTGTCGTCTGTATAGACCGCGATCTGCGCTATCTCGGCAACGCCCATAAGCTGGAAGGGATGGACATAACCGGCGCCGCAGGTATCACAGGCCCCCATTCCGATACTGTTGAAACCGTATTTTCCCAAGGTACTGTCTGAAGGAAGGGGAACATTCCATAAGCACACCCAGGAAGCGTAAAAATGCGCTGCTTTTGAAGCGCCTTCTAAAAAGATGCTTTCCTTTGTAGCCTCATATAAGGAAAGCATTCCAAACATGGGATAGAGAATACTTTCATTGTCGATCAACTGCCCTTTGGCATAAATGCTGTCATGGACACCGCCATTGAAACGCACCCGGTCAATGATATATTCTTTGACGAACAATCCCGCTTTATAAGCCGCATCCAGATATTTCTTTTCACCTGTCAGCTGATAAAGCTCCGTTAAAAAGGAAATGGATGTACCGGTGGAGGATTTCTGCTCATAGATCGTCCCGCCGAACCAGAGCTTCGGTTCCAGGATCGGTTTACCTCCCAGATCATATGCACGATACCATCCGCCGTCTTCTTCCTGCGTCCTTAACAGAAAGTCCGCATAATTTAAGATTGCTTCCTTCCAGCTTGAATGCTCCCGCCCGTGCTCCTTTTCATAAATATATAAGCGCAGCAAAGCTGTTACATCTTCATTCATGCACCGCAGATATGCGCCTTTCAAAGGAAGAAGGGTATCGATGATCTCTTTTCTGTATTCATAGAGCGGCCCCATGAGCTGCTCCAGCTCATTGCCTCTTGCATATGCCAGGGGAAGCAGCAGCCCCGTCCACCAGAAGCTTACGGTTTTATTGTCAATATTATACAGATTGTAGAACATGCCCGATTCCTTGATATGAATGACATTTGTGAAGAAATCGGCTGTTTTCAGTCCGCGCCGGATATATTCCTGATTCCCGTGCTCATATCCGTATCGGACAAAATGATAGGCATTTAATATATTCTGTCCTGTGAATCCGTATTGTATGATATTTTCTAATTGTTCTCCTTTTTGAGGGTGGCAGTTCAAAACATAACCGGCAGGCTCATTTTCATCCTCTGCTTTTGACTTCTCCACATAATATCGATCCAGAGACTCCAGACGGAATCGTGCGATCTCCTCGGGAGACATTGCAAGAGGCGACGGTTCAGGCTTTTTCGTGCGGATCACATGGCTGACATGATACCAGCATGCATCGTGGAAGTCCGCATGCTCTTTTCGTGAAAAGCGGTAAGAAACTTCAAAATGCTCTCCCTCTTCCATCGGCCAGAACGCACCGAACGGAATGGTCTTTATGATATAAAGCGCAATGGTGGCATCGCCCTCCGCGAAGGGATAACAGGCTCTCAGACACAGCTCCTGCCCTCCGCTCCCATCTGCGCCCATACTTCCGATATCTGTTTTCTGCAGGAACAGGGCTTCCGGTTCCCCGGTTTCCAGAGAGATATTCCGGGCAGGAAGAGAATCATATTGGGGAAGCCGTTCGCGTTCCATCCGTACTGCCAGACGGCTTTTTTCAGAGTAACACATAAACATCGGATAGTTAAAACGGTCCTCCCGGAAGACGATTTTTTTTGTATGAAAATAGTCCTCATATCCATCCTCATCCAGGTCATTTTTATCAAAAACAGCAGGCGGCGCAAAATACCGGAGATCCTCGAATCTGCTGCCTTCATTCGGCAGAGGGAACATTTCCGTACAAAGGCGGATCCCTTTTTTGACTCCGCTTTTCTTTACATGAAGCTGTCTCGTTAGGACGATCCCCTCTCCATCATAGTGATAGATGTCATGCACTGCAACTTCCCCGGCAGATTCATTTGAGATCAATGCCTCTGCCTCGATCTGCTCTCCATGTTCTTTGATATCGGTATACTCTGCTTTTATTATTTCGACGGGATCACACTGGGAACCGTTCCATACTTCTAAAATGACAGGGTGTCTCAAAATTCCAAAATCCTGATCGGCGTTTATAAAAACTGCCTGTTCTTTTGTTACTTTCAAATTATAATCTGTTCTCATTTTTTATCCTTTCACAGCACCTGCTGTCAATCCTTTTACGAGATCCTTCTGGAAAATAAATGTCAATATAAATGCAGGTATCATAAATAAGATCCCTGTTGCCGACATGCTCCCCCAAAATGTCTGAAACGATGTTACATAACCGGCAATGCCGATAGTCAGAGTCTGCGCTTTTGCTGTAGATGTCAGAGAAAGTGCAAACATAAATTCGTTCCAGGAAAACAAAAATGCCATCAATCCGGCGACGCCCACGGAAGAGCGTGATAAAGGAAGCACTACCCGGACCAGGATCCCCCATGGCCCAAGGCCGTCAAGCTCAGCCGCTTCCTCTAATTCCCTGGGGACCTGGGAAAAGAAATTCTTCAGCATCCAGATGATCAGTGTCAGCTCAAAAGGAATATGCGTTAAGATCAGACCGGTGATGGAATCGCTTAACTGAAGATTTCTCATGATCATAAAAAAGGGGATCACCATCGCCACCTGGGGCACCATACGCACCGCAGTCACCGCGCCGAATACGGGCTTCATAGACCTGCGCATATATTTGGCAAAGCCATAGGCTGCGGGAATCCCGGCGCAAAGGGAGATGGAGCAGCTGATCAATGAAACGGCGATACTGTTTTTGAGGTAGCTTGGAAAATTGCTCTCTGTCAGTACCTCGCGGTAATGGGCTCCGGTTGCCGGATCAGGAAACAGATCCGGCGGGATCGCAAACATCTGTACATCCATTTTTAAGGATGTGATCAGCGTCCACAAAATAGGAAATATTGTGATCAATGAGCTGATCGTAAGAAGAAGGAATATCATTCCATTTAGCATTTTCTTTTTCTTCATATCTCTTCCTCCTCCCGCATCAGTCTGTTGCAGAGCAGGCTCAGCATACCGATGATCAGCATCACCAGAAAGGATGCGGCAGCCCCCTGCCCGAATTTCCAGTCTGTAAAGATCCGTTTATAGATATAGGTGCTCAGTACCTCCGTAGAGCCGCCGGGGCCTCCGCCTGTCAGTATATAGACCAGGTCGTAGATCCGGAATGCATCGGTCAGACGGATGACCAGAATGATCAATAAGGTTGGTTTTAACTGCGGAAGAATGACCTTCCAGAAAATCTGCCTGCTGTCTGCGCCGTCTATGGCGGCAGCTTCATTTAACTCTTCGGATAATCCGCCCAGTCCGGCCAGCAGTACCAGGATGACAAATGGTGTCGCAAGCCAGAGGTTGGATACTACGATCGTAACCCATGCCGTAGAGGAACCGGTAAACCAAAGCGGCGCCTTGATCCCGATCAGACTCAGCAGATGGTTGATGATCCCGTACTGGTCCGCGAACAGCCACCGCCACTGCAGTCCCGATACGACCGGGGCGACCATCAGCGGTATCGCGAAGATCAGGCGGAAGATCCTGGAGCCTGCAACCTCACGGTATAGCAGCAGCGCAATGCCAAATCCGATCACAAGCTCTAAAAGGATCGTAGTAACCACAAAAAAACAAGTGTGGAACAATGCAGACTGAAATTTGGAGCTCTTTATCACGGATAGATAATTGTCCAACCCTATAAAAACAAAATGATTATCGATCACCGCATTGGAATCTGATATGCTGATCAGAAACGCGTAGATCAAAGGAACGGCAAATGTTATGACCAGCAGGATACAAGCCGGTGCGACCAGCGTATATCCCGCAATTCTCCGTCTGCGTTCGCGTACTACTTCATTTCTCATATGTTCACCTCGTTTCATTTGCAAAAAGTGTTTTCAAAATGCCCATACGCTGGGGATATTGTATGGGCATTCCTGTAATTTATTCGATTGCCTCTTTGATTGTCTGTTCTGCCTGCTCCAGCCCTTCCTCAATCTCAACCTGCTGTGACATGATATTGGACAGGGTATAAGAAAGCTCATTCTGTACGGTCGGGAAGTTGGGATTTTCCGTCGCGTTGGAAGCATAATTCAATGCATCGCTCATGGTCTGGATGCTTTCCTTGTCAAAATCAGAAAGGGATGTATCCTCCTGTACTGCACTTAAGGAAGAGGTACGCGGAACCGGATTACAGTTTGTGATTCCCAATTCCGCCAGCTTCTCTGATGAGGTGGCCCATTTTATAAATTCCCATGCTGCCTCCTTGTTTTTGGAGCTGCTGGAAATCCCGAATCCCCAGGTCCATGCTGCGGTTGCCTGTTCTTTTCCTGCCGGCTGTACGGCGACTGCAAAGGAATCAGAGACCGTTGACTGCTCCGGATCCTTTGCCATGGCATACATGTACGGCCAGTTCTTTACCATAGCCACCTTGCCCTGCATAAAGAGGTTGTGTACATCGGCATTGTCATAGCCGATCGAGCCGGGCATTACACTTTGGTCTTCGTACATTATTTTTAAAAGATATTCGAAAACCTCTTTGCTCTCAGGAGAATCAATGGAAATATTGCCTTCTGCATCTATGATGGAACCGCCTGCCTGATAAATCCAGTCTACCAGGTGGGTAACAGGTTCTACTGCCTGCTTTGCCTCAATGATCGTTCCATAGACTTCGCCGTCTGTCAGCTTTTTTGCGGCATCTGCATATTCTTCCCATGTTTTTGGGAATTCTTTGATCCCGGCATCTTCGAACAGATCCGTCCGATAGAAGACGATCGGGGTATGCACAAAAAACGGGATGGAATAGATCTCTCCGTTGTAGGAAGAGGCATCCAGTGCGGCTTCATAAAAGTCTGCTTTATCTTCCTCTGTCAGTTTGTCTCCCAGCACTTCCAAATAACCCTTGGATGCAAATTCTGAGATCCATGGCTGATCCGCATCATAGATATCGATCGCACCGCTTTTGGAGATGGCTTCCTGGACAAATCGTTCGTGCATATTATCATGCGGAATCTCTACCCATTCAATTTTAATTCCGGTTTCCTCCTCAAATTCCCCGCATTGCTCTTCATAAAAAGCAATCTGAGGCGAGCCGGATTCTACGCCTATGACCAGTTTTGTTCCGGCATAGCCGTTTGTGGTTTCGTCCTCAGCCGTGCCGGCCTGTTCCGTTTCATTTTCAGTTGTTTCATTTTCAATTGTTTCATTTGAAGAAGGATTCCCCTGGCATCCTCCTAATATCAGGGAAATCGTCATAAGACAAGTGATCATTCCTGCTGTTTTTCTTTTCATAATCTCCTCCTGGTATCAGATTCGTAACTGTTTGCCTGCATCACGGAACAGTTACTTTGATTCAATCGCTGCTACAGATTCTTTTTCTATAAAGCTGCATGGCAGAATGATTTTTCTGTCGTCAGCCTTTCCGTCTTTGATCAGGTTCAGCAGTAGTTTTGCGGCTTCCTTTCCCATCTGCTCAAGCGGGATATCAACCGTTGTAAGCCTTGGACGTGTAAAACGGCACTCCTGCCGGTTGTCAAATCCGACGATCGAAATATCCTCTGGGATTTTTTTCCCGTCGTTCAGTGCGGCATCCATAAATCCTACAGCCATCAGGTCATTCATGGCAAAGACTGCAGTGGGTTTTATACGGAGTCTTTTATACTGCTTATATGCAGCCTCTCCGGATTCAAATTCCCAATCCCCTGTAAATGTCCACACACGTTCCGGATCGATTCCGCATTCCTCCAAACCTTCAATATATCCGGAATATCGTTTTTGTGCAGGACGGGATGAGTCAGCTCCGCAGATGATACCGACATCCCTGTGATGATGTCCTGCAAGATATTTTGCAATCTCCTTTGAGATATCTGTGTTGTCATAAGTGACACAATAATTCTGATGAGTCATATCATAGCAATAGGCCAAAACAAGGGGAATATGAAACTGCGGGAGCAGACCGGATACATCCCTGTCATGATGAGATGCATAGACGATCCCATCTACCTGGGCTTTTTCAAATAGTTCCATTCCCTTTTTCAGAATTTTTCTGTGCTCACTGATCACATCCATATTTTTGCCGGTTTTTTTAAAAAGTCCCAGATTATTCAAAATAACAGTATACTCGTTTTTTTCGGCGTACTCGTTAATCCCATTGAGGATCCTGGGTGTCTGGAAGGAGGTGATATCCTCCACCATGATACCTATGGTGCTGCTTTTTTTTGTCCGCAGGCTTTTGGCGATCCGGTTCGGGCTGTATCCTTCCTTTGCAACAATTTCCAGGATTTCCTTCCGTTTTTTTTCACTGATATTTCCGGTCCCGTTTAATGCATACGAAACTGCTGCCACAGAGACTCCAGCTAATTCCGCAATCTCTTTCATATTCATATCTTTGTCTCCCTATGACTTAATCGTTTAACTACAATTGTAAAAAAATAATAAAAGTAAAACCTCCTTTTCTGAATATTATAACTTAATCGATTAATTTATAGACTGAATATAGCAGACAGAATAAGCTTTGTCAATCATTCAGGCGGAAGACAGATTAATTTCGCCTATTTGCACAAGTTAACAAAAGTGAACTTGTGCATCTTTCTTTCTGAATTTCCAGATTTTTACTATTTTAGCATTCACGGACAGGCGGCAGTCTGAAGCTGACAGGATATCCCGGATAGAAAGACAAAGAAATCCGCCAACCTCACGGTTAGCGGATCTCTTGTTATAGTTATCTAAAAAGGAATGAGAGTAAAGTGTGACATCCAGGAATCTCTCCCCGGATGTCTTAACTTTATGAGGGGGGAGATAGTTGTTTTATCAACTATCTGACATTTAGTATAAAAGAAAAATGTGTCCAAAGTGTTTTCATTTTATAAAAGAAGTAGAAAAATTATAAAGAAAAAGTTTAGAATGTAGAAAACTGTCATAATTTGCGGCAAAAGTATGATAAGATAGACCTGTTCGGAATAGAAAGTCATAGTTCTGACCACAGTAATTGAACAAACATAAAACGATGAGATCACAGGAAGAGGGAATCGCGGTATGGATCATAAAGAAGCAGCCGGGCGTCTGGAAGCACTCGGGGAGAAGATATGGAATGCGTCGAGAGATGAATTATATCTCGGAATGCGTTTTCTGGATGTTGCATTGAACAGCTTTGCGTATCAGATGGATACCAAAGTCAGTCCATTCGGGACCGATGGGGCCGTGCTGTATTTTCATCCTCAGCAGCTCGGCGGATTGTACCGACAGAACCGGATCCTGGTGAACCGAGGGTATCTGCATATGGTGTATCACTGTATCTTCCGGCATATGTGGAAGGAATATCCGGCAGGATCAGAGGCGGATATCCCGGAAGGGAAGCGCCGGGAGGCAGCTCCCGTCGCCGGGCTGTGGAACCTGAGCTGCGACATTGCCGCGGAACATCTGATCGATGGAAATTATCACCGATCGGTCCGATATTCCAGAAGCCTCCTTAGAAGGGAAACCTATCGGAAACTGGAACAGGAAGGGAAAACACTGCATGCCGAACGTATTTTTAAGCTGCTGCTGGATTGGGAACTGGACGAAAAGAGGCTGGCAAAGCTGGAACAGGAATTTTACGTAGACGACCATCAATACTGGGCGGCTCACCAGCCGGACAGGAAGCCTGACGCGGACTCCTGTCTGCAGAAAAAATGGCAGGATATCGATGAGCAGATGGAAACAGATCTGGAAACCTTTTCCAAAGAGGCATCGGAACAAAATGGTGACCTGTTGGGCCAGATGAAGATCGAGAACAGGGAGAGGCACGATTACCGCTCTTTCCTGAGAAAGTTTTCCGTATTGAGAGAAGAACTGGGAGTCGATACAGACACCTTTGATTACACATTTTACAGCTATGGGCTGTCCTTATATGGAAATATGCCGCTGATCGAGCCGCAGGAGACAAGGGAAGTCAAAAAAGTGGAAGAATTTGCAGTGGTGGTGGACACCTCCATGTCATGCTCCGGGGAGCTGGTGCGCAGATTCCTGGAAGAAACCTATGATGTACTGAGTCAAAATGAAAGCTTTTTCCGTAAGATCAATGTGCATATCCTCCAGTGTGATGAGGAGGTGAGATCTGATGTGAAGATCAGCAGCGAGAAGGAGCTGAAAGCGTATATGGACGATCTGACATTGTACGGAGAGGGCGGGACAGACTTCCGTCCGGCATTCGAATATGTGGATGAGAAGATCAGGCAGGGGGAGTTCACAGAGCTCCGGGGGCTGATCTATTTTACGGATGGATATGGGATCTATCCGAGTAAGGCGCCGGGATATCAGACGGCATTTGTATTCATGCAGGAGGATTACAGAGATGCGGATGTACCGGGGTGGGCGATGAAGCTGACGGTGGACTGAGCGGAGGAGTATATGGAAATGGACGGAAAAGAAAGGAAAAGACAAGCGGAAAAAAGAGTGCGGAGGCATCTGACCTCTAAAATACTGATTCTCATTATTGTATTTATCTTACCTTTAAACCTGATTTTTTTCCTTACAGTGCAGAGAAGTATCGGGAAGGTGGAACAGCAGATCCGTCTTTCTCTGCAGAATGCCGCAGATGTATATATGGATGCACTAGATAAAGATATGGAGCGGGTGGACTACTATTTATATTCGTCTTATATCAGTAATACAGATTTTGTTACATTGTTGAATACGAAGGATGAGCTGCAGTATCAGAATGCGAAATACCGATGTATCCGGGATATGCAGGATGAGATTTCACTGTCACTTAACTGTGAACTGCTGTTTTACTATCATGGGAAGAGAGACGAGTATATCATGAGCTGCGGAGAAGGCGTTAAAAAAGAAAAATTCTGCAGTTTCCTGAAAGAGAACATGGAGAATAAACCGGAATGGATCATTGCGCAGGTAAAGGAAAAAGATTATCTTGTACGCATTACGAAGGTTGGGAACGTATATTACGGTGCATTTATTAATATTGAAGATTTTGTACAGAGGGTATCATCATCTGTGAATTATGAAAGCGTATCCGTTTCTATGACAAAGAAGCAGGAAGAAGGAGGAAGGGAAAAGGCGATCATAGCTTCTCAGGAAAGCATCCGTGCAGATGCCAGACTCTGTGTGAAGGTCACGACAAAAGAAATCGTCAAGATGCTTTCGGTATGGGAGTGGGGAATGGCGGTTATGGCCATTTTGTCAATCGGCATGATCCCCCTTTTATACATGGTCCTGAAGAAATGGGTACTTTCGCCTTTGAAAGAATTAAACTACGCACACCATGAACTGGAGATTGGAAATGAGGGTTATCGGATCGAGAAAGAGGGAAATTCACTTGAATTTTTGGAGGCGTATCGCTCTTTTAATGAAATGGCGGATAATATATACAGCTTAAAGCTGGAGAACATGGAGAAAAAGCTTGCGGCCAAGCAGCTTGCCCTGAATAATCTGCAGCTGCAGATACGCCCTCATTTTCTGCTCAATACATTTAATCTGATGTTTAATCTGGCATCGGAAAAGGATGTGGAAAATATCAAGGAGCTGGTGCTTTACTTATCAGGATACTTCCGTCATATTTTTCACAGCGGGAAGGAACTGGAATTATTTCAAAAGGAACTGACACTGATCGAAGGATATATGAAGGCAGCGAAGCTCCGATATCCGGGGATGCTAGACATCAGCTATCAGATCGATCCGGAAGTGTGCCTGGTGCGGGTTCCGCCTCTTTTGATCCATAATTTTATAGAAAATGTGGTGAAGCATGCCCTGATAAAAGACCGCGTTATCCATATCATGCTGACGGCAGAGTATACCAACGGTGAAGTGAATTTTGTAGTCAGTGATAACGGAGCCGGGATGGAAGAGGAAAAGGTGAGGATGATCAATGAAGGAAAGTTTATGGAGAATGAAGAACGGATTTTTGTAGGACTTAGAAATGCGGCTATGCGGCTCCGGTATTTTTACGGAGAAACCGCCTACATCCGGGTGGAATCAGAGCTGAATTATGGGACAGTATTTACGGTTGCATTTCCCTATGATCTGGAGGAGGAATAACGATGATTCTCTTAATTGTAAATGATGAAAAAGTAACGGCACAGACAATGTGGAAGGAAATATCATGGGAGAGCTGCGGGATCACAGAGGTTTACCTTGCCTATGATGCACTTGAAGCCAGGGAGCAGCTCATGTTACATGATGTGGATATCATGCTGTGTGATATCGAGATGCCTGGAGAAAATGGAATTGAACTGCTGAGATGGGTACGGCAGGAGCATATGGATGTGGAATGTATTTTTCTGACCTGCCATGCAAATTTCAGCTATGCCCAGGATGCGGTAAAGCTGGACTGTATGGATTATGTCCTGATCCCGATCCGGTATGAGGAAATCGCAGAATCTGTCCGAAAGGTGGCATGCCGCAGAGCAAAAAAGCAGGAAAAAGAGCAGCTGAGCAGATATGGCGAGCAGTGGGTGAATCAAAAGAAACAGGAGGTCATAGAGGAACAGGGTGAGAAAAAAAGTGCGAAACAGATGGTAAAAGAATGTGAGGAATATATCCTGAAAAATCTGGAAAATATAAACTTGTCCGTAAATGAAGCGGCAGCATACTGTCATCTGAGCCCTATTTACCTGAACAGGATATTCAAAAAAGAAAACGGTATCAGTATCAGCCAGTATATAATACGGGAAAAGATGCTATTGGCGGCAAAGCTTCTGAAAGAGGATGCTCTAACGGCTAATATGGTAGCGCTGAAGGTGGGATATCCAAGCTATCCTCATTTTTCGTCCACATTCAAAAAGTATTATGGCTGTTCGCCAAAGCAGTTTAAAGAAGAGGAATAATGTCTGGTAACATATTTGAAAGTTCATTTTCTGTAACTTTGCGTTCAGTTATCGAATGGTAAAGGCGGTTGCGGGATGCTAAAATTACAATAACGAAACGAGACAGGATAATTGAACGAAAAGGAGGAACGAAGATGAAGAATGTGAAGCTGAAAAAGCAGATACTGAGCGGGGCATTGGCAGCGGCCATGCTGGCTGCACTGACGGCATGCGCAGGTAAAGAGCAGGACGGCTCAGGAACTGATACAGCAGGAACTGAAAATTCTGTTGCGGAGGATTATAAGGGAATCACACTGCGGTTTGTTGCAGATAACCATTCCTGGACGACATCCATGGAAGAGGTGATAGCAGAATTTGAAGAAGAAACAGGGGCAAAGGTTGAGATTGAAAGCTATTCTGAAGATAATCTGCTGAGTAAATTGAATGTGGAATTTGCAGGCAATTCAGAGAGCATGGATGTGGTGATGTTCCGTCCGCCCCTGGATGCAGGGACATTTATCGGCAATGGATGGCTGGAACCGCTGGATCGTTTTATTGAGGAAGATACAGAATTTGAATATGCAGATGTCAACGCATCAGCGTCAGAGCCTTGTATCAAAGAGGAGAGTGTTTATGGAATCCCGGTAGTAACGGAGGTTGAGATACTTTATTATCGAAAAGATATTCTGGAGGAATATGAAATTGATGTACCGGCAACATTTGATGAATTACTTGCAGCTGTGGAGAAGGTGACGGATAAAGAGAAAGAGCAATATGGCTTTGTGGCACGCGGAGCGCTTTCGCCATCAGTAACGCAGTGTGCAGGCTTTGTATTCTCAAACGGTGCGGACTGGGTGAGTGAGGACTTAAAAACCTGTACTGTTACAGATGAAAAAGTCATCGATGCAATCTGCCTGTACGGTGAGCTGTTGGGAAAATACGGCCCTCCCGGTATCACAAATATGAGCTGGTCCGAAGTGATGACATTATTTGCTCAAGGGAATGCAGTCTTTGCGACGGAAGCCTCGGCAACTGCTTCCGTAGTAACAGATCCGGAATCCTCTTCTGTGTATGAAAACGTGGGATTTACAATGTTTCCGAGTGCAGCGGAAGGTGAGGATCCGGTTCCATACAATATTTCGGCATGGGCATTGGGGATGAACTCCAACTCTAAAAATAAAGAAGCGGCGTGGGCATTGATCTCCAGGCTTGCAGGAAAAGAGGCCCAGGCAAAGGCTCAGGACGAGGGAGTATCAACAGCGCGGAGCTCTTCGTGGGCAAATGCGGAAGCTACAGATCTGTTCCCTCAGGAGCTGCTGGATCTGGTCGCATCCTGTAATGACATCGGACGGGGCTATAATTTTGTCGCATTTGGACAAAATGTGCAGGAAGCGCGCAATCTCGTCGGTTCTGTGGTAACTGCCTCCATTGAGAGCGGCGGCGACTATGATACGGTTATGAAAGCGGCTGAAGATATAAAAGAGGATTTCCAGGATATTCTGGATCATCAGTAGAAAGCAGAAAAAATAGGGCTGGCTCTGTCAGTGGCTGATTCTGATGGAGCGCAGCCCGTCTTTACTTATTGTACAGGTTATTTACTTATTGTACAGGTTATTTACTTATTGTACAGATTATTTACTGACTCTGCATAGAAAGGCGGACTTATGAAGACAAGTAAGATAACACGGTTTATGGACCGGCATATGAAGATCATCTATATGACGCCGTGCATTCTGTTTTTGATCGTTATGGTGGTGTTTCCGCTGCTTTATACCTTCCGGCTGAGTTTTTTTGACTGGGGGATGTCTACGGTCGCGGAACCTGAATTTATCGGTTTGAAAAATTACTCGGAGCTGCTTCATGACCAGTATTTTATTTCCTCAATCTGGATCACGCTGAAGTATAGCTTGATCTCTGTGATACTGGAAGTACTGATAGGCATTATTCTGGCTTTGATGCTGAACCGCAGAAAATTATTTATGAGAAATGTATTTAAGACAGTGATGCTGATCCCCATGAGCATGACTCCTGTTGCAGTAGGGATGATATGGAAGCTGCTGATGGATCCTTCGATCGGACTGTTTAATTATGGATTGAAATTGATGGGGCTGCCGGCCAGCGAATGGATCTTTGGATCCACAACGGTGATCTGCTCTCTCATTATGATAGATGTATGGGAATGGTCTCCCATGGTGGCTTTGATCGTTCTGGCAGGGCTGAGCGGAATTGATGAAGATATCTATGAGGCGGCAACGATGGACGGGGCTGGTTATCTGCAGAAAACATTCCGGATCACACTTCCGCTCTCGCTCAATGTAATTCTGGTCGCAGCGCTCCTCAGGCTGATCGATGCATTGAAGACCTTTGATATCATTTATTCTACGACACAGGGCGGCCCGGCATTTCAATCACAGACGATCAATATTTATTCGTATTTATATGGGTTCCAATATTATAAATATGGTTATGCTTCCGCATCCATGATTCTGTTTCTGATGTTAGTATTGGTAGTTACCGGCATTGTAATGTATATCCGGACAAAGGTGGTGGTCGATCGATGAGCAGGCAGACAAAGCTGCATTCAGGTACAGCCTGTAAAGGGAAAAGGGCAGGCAGTACATTTTTATTCTATCTTTTATTGGCCGGAGTGGTCATAGTTACGGTTTTTCCGTTTGTATTTATGATCCTGGCTTCTTTTAAAACCACGGTAGAAATTCAAAACCCGTCGAGGTTTTTAAATTTTACATTTATAACAAGCAACTATACAGAGGTATTTGAGCGCTTTAGCTTTGCAAAGCCAATCTGGAACAGCTTTTATGTGGCATTTATGACGACAGTTATTTCACTGGTCATCGCACTGCCTGCGGCTTATGCGATCTCAAAGTTTAAAATGCATAGGATGAGCGCGGGGATTTTGGTGACTCGGATGATTCCCGGAATCTGCTTTCTTCTTCCATGGTTCAAGATTTTTTCGGCCATGGGGCTTACAGATACCTATACCTCTCTGATCTTATCGTATATGCTGGTGGCGGTTCCGTTTATCATCTGGATCATGGTGCCGCACTTTGAAAATCTGCCTCAGGATCTGGAACAGGCGGCAATGATCGACGGTTGTTCTCAGAATATGATCTTTGTACGGATCATGCTTCCGCTGTCTGTGCCGGGGATTATCACAGCCGCATTGATGAGCTTTATCAATGCATGGAATAACTTTTTATTTGCGCTCGCATTATCCGGGTATCAGACAAAGACGCTCCCTATGGCTGTTTATAATTTTATCGGCTATGCAAAAATCTCCTGGGGACCATTGATGGCAGCGGCAACGATCATTACAGGTCCCATTGTATTATTGTCCCTGATCATGCAGAAATATGTGGTTTCCGGGATGACCGCAGGTGCAGTAAAAGGATAGGTGCGCCCAGAAAGCACAAATTGACGTTTAAATACATAGAAAGGAAAACAAAAAATGATCATTTCGACAACCCTGAACACGCTGAATCCGTTGGAAACGGAGGGCGGATATCCTGCTGTAAAAATTATGCAGATGCTTTATGATGCCGGATTCCGTGCTGTAGATCTGTGCGCGTTTCGCTATATTGCAGAGGAAAAACAATATGGTTCCAATGCATTTTTCAGCGGACAGTGGAAAGGATGGATCGAGGAGCTTCACGGGTTTGCACGGCAGCATAGTATGATATTCAACCAGTCCCATAATGTGACATACCAATATTTTAAGGAAAATGAACAGACACGCCTGTTGGATGAGATGACGGACCGGGTGATAGAAGCAAGCGCTATGCTTGACATTCCGCTGACGGTGTTTCATCCGATCGCTCCGCCGGGAATGGAAAAAGAACGAAAGGTCTGTCTGGAAAAGAACTGTGAATATTTCAAACGGAAGGCTGAGACAGCAATAAGATGGAACATGAAGATCGGGTTGGAGAATATGCTGTCAAACCGCTATTTTGACGGAACCAGCTATCATCGTTATTGTACAAATACGGAAGAACTGTTGGAACTCGCGGATAAAATCGGCATGCCTAATGTAGGCATCTGCTATGACATCGGTCATGGGCACTATATGAGCGGAACACCGGAAAAGGATATCTACGCTCTGCAGCCATATCTCTGGGCGCTGCATGTACATGACAATGACCGGTGGAACGATGAACATTTGCTTCCTTATCAGGGAACGGCCAATTGGGAAGCGGTCTGCAAAGCTCTGGCGGAGATCAGATATCAGGGTGATCTGACTCTGGAAATATCGAATGCGGTTTCGAGAATGCCGGAGGCTGTACAGAGAACAGCACTGAAGAGCGCCTGCGAGATTGCGGAATATCTGGTTTTACGCATAGAAGATCATAAAAACAAATGAAAAAGAGGAGGTGCAGGATGTTTACGCTGCAGGAATTAAAAACGACGGATAAGATTATTGTTGCCGGACACCGAGGCTATTCCGGAAGATTCCCTGAAAATTCACTTCTTGCGTTTCGGGAGGCAGCAGAAGCCGGATGCGATATGATTGAATTGGATGTGACACTTTCAAAAGACGGAGTACCGGTAATCTCTCATGATGACTGTCTGGAACGCGTCAGCGATGGAAGCGGGATGATCGCGGATCATACGTGTGAAGAACTGAAAGAATTTGATTTTGGTATCCGCTATGGAGAAGCGTTTCGGGGAATCCGGATTCCTACGTTTCGGGAGTCGCTGGAACTGTTCAGGAAATATCCAAGAGTATTGCTTGACATAGATTTTAAAATCAGTCCGCAGATTGGAAGAACATTAGAAACGGTACAGAAACTGATCCGCGAATTTCATATGCAAGACCGCTGTATTTACAACAGCTGTGATGGAGACATTGTTTCGCTTCTGGCCGGGCAGGGCCACATTGTAGTGGGAGCGCCACATTCCTTTGCAGAGAAGGTTCATTATTCGGAGGAAACATATCAGGATCTGTGGTGTGTGTGTATTCCTTTGGAAGAGCTGACCCCGGAGTCTGCACATAGCTATCTGGCAGAAGGAAAAGTAGTTGCGGCAGTAAGTCCAGATACTCCCAGGCAGGTCCGCTATGCGCTGCATTGCGGCGCGAGGCTTTTGATCGCAGATGATCCGCGCTGTGCGGTGGCGGCTGCAAATATATTGAATGGGGAGAATAAAAGTGCTGTGTGAGAACGCTTTTACAGAGATTGCGGAGGGATGGAGCCTATATGCGGTTATATTGAGGCTTCTATTTTCGCTTATCATAGGAATCGTTGTGGGGATCGACCGGGGACTGAAGCGGCGTGGGGCCGGAGTAAAGACTCATGTGATGGTATGTCTTGGCTCTGCGCTGGTCATGATCACAAGTGAATATATGTCAGTTCATTTTGAAGCAAGGGCAGACATGGCAAGGCTTGGTGCGCAGGTGATCAGCGGAGTTGGTTTTTTGGGAGTCGGCACGATACTTGTGACAGGAAAAAATCAAATTCGGGGTCTGACAACAGCGGCTGGGTTATGGGTCTGTGCGTGTATGGGGCTGGCGGCAGGCATAGGATTTGTGGAGGGTGCACTGATCACGCTGCTTTTTGTTATGGGGACGTTCTGTATACTTGCAAAATTAGATACGCTTGTTCAGCATTTTTCAAAGGTGTTCGAATTGTATTTAGAATTTGAGGCAAATAAGAATGTAAGCCGGTTTTTAGAAGAAATGCGTAGACAGGGAGTAAAAGTAGAATTGATAGATATTTCCAGGGAAAAGATACCGGAGAAAATCACGACAGCGATCGTCAGTGTAGAAGTCAAAAAACGAATGAAAGGTCATCCTGATCTGATTGATGAAATACAGAAGTGGGATTTTGTAAAATATGTAGAAGAATTATAGGATGATCTGAGTGTGTGTAGAACTTATTTACAATTGAATGGCCATGATGGGATACTGTTGGATATACTCTGTGAGATTTTTTGCTTCAAAGTGCATATGTTTTGCAACTTTTTGTTGATTTATTGCCGAGATGTGTGTAAAATTGGTTGTAAAAATGATACAGACACTTACATATCGAGATCAATGGCATAAATATAAGGTTTCGTAAGTGCAAAATCCTGGACCTAAGGGGCATACCACAGCGTATGTACCTGTGGAACGGACTTTGTCCGGCAAGAGAAAGAAGGAGTTCATATGCATCGTGAAGAAATAGAGCAGTTTGCTTTTTTATATTTATGCGGAGCAAGGGATCGTAGACTGCTGTCAGGAAGGGAGAAAATGACTTTTTCAGATTTTGAAAGGCTGATATATATTACTGCCTTTTTCGGATTAATCCATTATAATTTGAAAATATGGAATCAATATTCCACACAGTTTCAGAAGCAGTTAGAGTACTTCAATTTGTCCTTTGAATCAAAGAGTACTCCGTTCCATTCATCAGAATATGAAGAGGATATACACAAGCAGTGGAAGTGGCTTGCGGAATTTTGCGGCAATGCTCCAAACCGAAGCATCCGGGAGTACTTGAAAAAAGTAACAAACATGTAACTGATTGTTGCCGAACAATTTGTTTATAAAGAGTTCGGTACGGAAAAGCAGCATACCGGGTTTTGTATAGATGGGACTGTTGAAAGATATAAAGAGCCGGAAAGAAACATAAATCAATGGATACGTAGTACTAACAGTTGTTTCCTCTGCTGAAAAGTGGTATCATCTTTAATAAAAATAGAATATCAACGGAGGAAAAAGGATGAAGGTATTACTGATTAACGGGAGCCCGCATGCAAAGGGAAGTACATATACGGCGCTGCATGAGATGGAGCAGGTTTTTGCCGGGGAAGGAATGGAGACGGAGATCCTGCACATCGGCAATCAGGACATCAGAGGCTGCGTTGCCTGCGGATTCTGCGGAGGGCACGGCAGATGCGCCTTTAACGATGTGGTAAATGAAGCCGCGCAAAAGTTTGAAGCCTGCGACGGACTGGTAGTCGGAAGCCCGGTCTACTATGCGTCCGCCAATGCCACATTGGTTGCGTTTCTGGATCGTCTGTTTTACAGCACGCACTTTGACAAAACGATGAAGGTCGGAGCGGCTGTGGCGTCTGCCAGAAGAGGCGGGCTGTCAGCGACCTTTGATGAACTGAATAAATATTTTACAATCTGCGGAATGCCGGTGGCATCCGGCCAGTATTGGAACAGCATTCATGGAAATAACGCGGACGAGGCCGCGCAGGATGCGGAGGGTTTGCAGATCATGCGGACGCTGGCGGTGAATATGGCATTTCTGATGAAGAGCATCGCCCTCGGAAAAGAACGGTACGGCCTGCCGGAGAAGGAAACGGCCTGCAGGACTAATTTTATCCGATAAAAAGAGAGCAGGAGGAATGACCATGAAACTGACTTTGAATGGTATAAAAGACAGACAGGATTGGGAGCAGGCCGGAATCGGGCTCCCGTCCTATGATGCCGGGGCACTTGCGGCCAGAACCAGAACAGCCCCGGTATGGGTACATTTCGGTGTGGGCAATATTTTCCGGATCTTCATCGGCGGGATTGCGGATCAGCTGATTTCAGAAGGCCTGATGGACCGGGGAATCATCGGTGCTGAGACCTTTGATTATGATGTGGTGGAGCAGATATACAGGCCCTTTGATAACCTGATCCTGTCCATTACGCTTCACGGAGACGGCACAACGGACCGAAAGGTGCTGGGCTCTGTGACAGAAGCAGTGAAAGCACAGCATTCCAATCCTGAACAGTGGAATCGGTTAAAAGAAATTTTCCGCGCCCCAGGCCTGCAGATGATCTCATTTACGATCACGGAAAAGGGATATGCGCTGACCAGAGCGGACGGAACCTATTTTGACTTTATAAGAGCAGACATTGAAAACGGGCCGGAGAAAGCGTCGAGTGCCATGGCAGTTGTAACGGCCATGCTGCTGGAGCGTTACCACGGCGGCAAACTTCCGCTTGCCCTGGTATCCATGGATAACTGTTCTCAAAACGGGCAGAAATTCCGAAATTCTGTATTGGAAATCGCAGAGGAATGGAAGAAACGAGGTCTTGTGGAGGAGGGATTTCTTCATTATATTCGAGACGAAAGCCAAGTTTCATTCCCGTGGACAATGATCGACAAGATTACGCCCCGGCCCAGCGAGAAGATCGCGAACGAGCTGGATGAGATCGGAGTGGAAAATATGCAGCCGGTGATCACGTCCGGAAAAACTTATATCGCGCCCTTTGTCAATGCGGAGGGGCCCCAGTATCTGGTGGTAGAGGACAGCTTTCCAAACGGCCGCCCGGCATTGGAGAAGGCAGGGGTATACATGACAGATCGGGATACGGTCAACAAGTCCGAGAAAATGAAGGTGACGGCCTGTCTCAATCCCATCCACACCGCATTGGGGCCCTATGGATGTGTGTTGGGGTATGAATTGTTTTCCGATGAAATGAAAGATCCCGACATGCTGGAGCTGGCGCGGCAGGTCGGGTACGTGGAAGGCATGAAGGTGGTTTCGGATCCGGGTATCCTCTCCCCGAAGGCATTTCTGGACGAGGTGCTCAACGAACGGTTTCCCAATCCTTACCTGGGCGATACCACCCAGAGACTTTCGGTGGATGTGTCTCAGGGGATCGGGATCCGCTTCGGAGAGACGATCAAATCCTATGTGGCGAAGTTCGGGGACGCGGCACGCCTGAACGGTATCCCGGTTGCGATTGCCGGGTGGTTCCGTTATCTTCTTGCGATTGACGAGGAAGGCAATCCCTTTGAACTGGCGCCGGATCCCATGGTGCCGGAATTGCGGGAGCAGATGGCAGGGATCGCATTCGGAGATCCTGACAGTCTGACGGATCAGCTGAGGGCGATCCTGTCCAATGAAAATATCTTTGCCGTGGATCTGTATAAGGCCGGGATCGGGGAGAAGATCGAGGAAATATTCCGGGAAGAGATTGCCGGACCGGGAGCGGTCAGAAGAACGGTGAGAAAATATCTGGGCTGCTGAGAACATCTTCAAGAAAGGGGGCTGTCGGGAAATGCGTTTTGTCTGTAAGATAATGATATGCGGTCATACAACTATTTTCCGGTAGCCCCTTGATGACTGATCAGATATTAATGTGTCAGCCGACAGTAGATAGAATCGGCAGCAGGCCGCCGGGCCTTTTTCTTCCGCTGCCAGTTTGGATTGTACAGAAAAGAAATTTTGTCTCAGTGGAAATACCATGTTGTCTGGCAACCTCATCTACCATGACAAGAATTAGCCATATCCCATCCTCTGGCAACTTCATTATTTTTTCACATGCTTCCTGCTGGATTACCATATCTGCAATTCATTTCTTAAAAGGATTATTTTATGCTGATTTTTATCATTTATTTGATATAATCCTATCATACTTCTATGTACGATTCAATGAAGTCCGGTATCTGACAGCAAAAAGCAGAATTTAAAGTTGAATTTTCAGCCAATCCAGAATATAATAATTCCTATGGAAAAGCATTGAATGATACAGAATAACAAAGGAAAAAGCAGAAAACTACAATGGAGAATTG
>Ga0073906_1002903_pt1 | contig 21062 bp, 18 predicted proteins | sample Inofromicrocosms_FD_65485 | JGI IMG/M metagenome (GOLD analysis project Ga0073906, IMG submission 65485) | Mouse cecum microbial communities from Vienna, Austria - Inoculum for glucosamine and mucus D2O microcosms | ecosystem: Host-associated > Mammals > Digestive system > Large intestine >...
TCAAAGTAAAAACCGGCGAGGCCGGCCGCCTGTTCGGCTCCGTCACCAACAAGGAAGTGGCCGAGGCTATCTCCGCTCAGGTTGGCCAAAATCTGGACAAACGCAAGGTGGAAATCAAAGAGCCTATCAAAAACCTGGGTCAGGCGGAAGCTCTGCTGAAGCTGCACACTGAAGTGCACCAGAAAGTAAAGCTGAACATAACCGCGCTTTAAGCGCTCATTTGAGGTAAACAACATTGAAAAACGGCAGAGTTCCCCCACAAAGCCTGACGTCTGAAAAAGCCGTCCTGGGCGCTTGCCTGCTGAATGAAAGCGCCATTTTCAGCGCTATGGAATTTGTGCGGGCCGGGGATTTTTACAAAAAGGAACACCAGGCCATTTTCCAGGCAATGCTGGATTTGAACAGCACCGGCTATGTCTGCGATGTAGTGGCGGTATCGGAACACCTCGCCAAACAAGGCCAGTTGGATATGGTGGGTGGGCTGGAGTATCTGGCCACCCTAACCGGCGAAGTACCCAGCCTGGCCAATGCGGAATATTACAGCAAGCTGGTGGCAGACAAAGCAGCCCAACGCCAGCTAATTGAGGCAGCCCAAAAGGTGGTGGACGACGGCTATCAAGGCCACAAAAACGCGCTGGAATTGCTGGGCGACGCCGCCGCCGTGGTGGACAAGGTTGGCGAGCAACGCCTGGGCGCCGGCGTGCAAGTGGCCGCCGAAGTGATGGAAAAGGAGTTCAGCAAGCTTGATGAGCTCAAAGCCCACGACGGTATCACCGGCGTGCCCACCTTTCGGGATTTGGACAAGTACCTCTCCGGCCTGCAAAAGGGCGACTTGATTATTCTGGCAGCCCGGCCTGGCTGCGGCAAAACCTCTATGGCGGTGAACATTGCCGCCGCCGCCGCGATGGACAAAGGCCTTTCCGCCGTGGTATTCAGCCTGGAAATGCCCAGCGGCCAGCTGGCCCAGCGCACTTTGTGCAGCTTTGCCCGCATTGACCAGCGCAAATGGCGCAGCGGTATGCTGAACGAAAAGGAAAGAGGCCTGTTGAAGGAGCAGCTAAAACGTTTTCAGAACAAAAAACTGTTCTTTGACGATTCATCCGGTATCAGTATCCCGGAAATGCGAGCCAAATGCCGCCGCATTAAATCTGAGCACGGGCTAGATTTAATTGTGGTGGACTACTTGCAGTTAATGCGCTCCGCCCGGCCCACGGAAAGCCGGCAGCTGGAGGTGGCGGAAATTTCCCGCTCCCTCAAAGCTTTGGCCAAGGAGCTGGAGGTGCCGGTTTTGGCCCTCTCCCAGCTGGCCAGAACCTCAGAGCAAAACAAGGACAGCGCCCCAATGCTCTCGCACCTGCGTGAATCCGGCGCCATTGAACAGGACGCCGACGTGGTTATCTTCATCAACAACAAGCGCAATGTGGGCGGCGATGATGAGGATGGCGAGGGCAATCCGCAAATCAACGGGCAGGTGGTGGAAATTATCGTGGCCAAAAACCGCAACGGCCCCACCGGCAGTGATGAACTGCTGTTCTTCCGGCAGTACACTCGTTTTGCGGATATGGTGGAGGATTTTGTGGATGAGGACCCGGCCGGCTTTGGCGAGCCTGCTTTTCCGCCGGAAACGCCGCTGCCGCCAGGGCCGGAGCCACAATACAACAACGAACCGCCCGCTTACGACGCTGAGCCTGCCCCATTTGGCCCGGAGCCGCCAGATGAGGATTTTGATTTTGACCTGCCGCCATTTTAATATTAGATTAAGGAAGCAAAAGCTATGGAATATATGGCATTATATCGCAAATATCGCCCGGCCCGCCTTTCCGATTTAGTGGGCCAGCAGCACGTGGCAAAAACGCTGCTGAACGCACTGGAAAATCACCGGGTGGCCCACGCATATATCTTCACGGGCCCCAGAGGCACCGGCAAAACCAGCGCCGCCCTGATTATGAGCCGCGCCGTCAACTGCCAAAGCCCCACGCCGGAGGGCGAGCCCTGCGGCCAGTGCGAGGCCTGCCGGCGAATTGCGCGCGGCGCTTCAATGGACGTTTTGGAAATCGACGCGGCCAGCAACCGCGGTATCAATGAAATGCGCGACTTGCGAGACGGCGTGAAATACCTGCCGGCGCAGGAAAAACGCAAGGTCTACATCATTGACGAAGTGCATATGCTAACCACAGAGGCATTTAACGCCCTGCTGAAAACGCTGGAGGAGCCACCGGAACATGTGATGTTTATGCTGGCCACCACGGAGCCGCACAAGGTGCCAACCACCATTCTTTCCCGTTGCCAACGCTTTGATTTTCACCGCATTGGCCAACAACAGCTGTTTGAGCACCTGCAAAAGCTGGTGCAGCTGGAGGGCCGCACGGCGGACGACGCGGCCCTGCGCCTGATTGCCCGGCGGGCGGAAGGCGGCCTGCGGGACGCGGTCAGCTTGCTGGATCAATGCCTGGTTGCCTCGGAGGGCAACCTCAGCCAGCAGACCATCGCCGGGGTTTTGGGCATTGTGGATGAGCGCTTTGTAATGGCTATGGCAGAGGCCGTGGCCGGCCACGACGGCTTGCGGATTATCAAAGGCGTGGAGCTTTTATCCGCCGAGGGCCGGGATATGCGCCTGTTTTTGCAACAGCTGTTGGAATTTGTGCGAGAGCAGCTTTTGCAGAATATGAGCGGCCAGCAAACCCTGCTCACTCGTAATCAGGCCCTGCAAATGCTGCGAGATTTGGTGGACGGCGACCAACGGCTGCGCTTTTCTCTCACACCGCGGCTGACGCTGGAGCTGGCCCTGCTGCAAGCGGCACATTTGGAGCAAGCCGACAATTAACGCTTGACTTTATCTAGGGTTCAGAATATAATTAAACCTATACAATAAGAAAGGATGATTTAAATGGCTATGGACATGCAGGCGATTATGCGCCAAGCCCAGAAAATGCAAAACGATATGAACCGCGTGCAGGAGGAACTGCGCCAAACTGAGGTGGAGGGCGCAGCCGGCGGCGGCGTGGTTAAGGTGAAAGCAACCTGCGCCAATGAGATTTGCGGCATTGAGATTTCCCCGGAGGTGGTTGACCCTGAAGACGTGGAAATGTTGCAGGACTTGATTTTAGCCGCCATCAATGACGCAATGAGCAAGGCCTCGGAAATTGCCGGCGAGCGTATGGGCTCTGTGACCGGTGGGCTGAAAATGCCCTTTTAAGCGGCAATGGCAACCTATTACTACCCGCCCTCAGTGCAGCAACTGATTGAAGCGCTGACCAAACTGCCCGGCGTTGGCCCCAAAACCGGCCAACGCTTGGCAATGCACCTGCTGCAAACCCGCGAGGAGGATGCGCTGGGCCTGGCCCAGGCCATTGAGCAGGCCAGGAGCAAGGTGCGCCGCTGCCGCGTTTGTGGCAACCTGACCGATGAGGAATATTGCCCCGTCTGCCAGGACTCCACCCGCGACGCCAAGCTGCTTTGCGTGGTGGAACAGCCCGGCGACTGCATTGTGGTGGAAAAAACCGGCCAGTTTCGCGGCCTGTACCATGTGCTGCACGGCGCGCTTTCCCCGATGGAGGGAATCGGCCCGGATGATTTGAACATTGCCAGCCTGTTGCAAAGGCTGCAAGACAGCAACAGCCAGGTGCAGGAGGTTATTATGGCTTGCAACACCGGCGTGGAGGGCGAAGCCACTGCGCTCTATCTGGCCCGGCAGATTAAACCGCTGAACATCAAGGTCAGCCGGCTGGCCTATGGCGTGGCTGTGGGCGGCGATTTGGAATATACCGATGAAGCCACCCTGAGCCGGGCATTGCAGGGCCGCTTGTCATTATAAAAATAGTGAATACTCATAAAAACCCCTAACTCTAACGAGTTAGGGGTTTGTTTTAAGTTTTAAGCTATTTGATTGGCGCGGCCATCCAGACGATAAATGTAAACCATAACTTCCGCCACGGCCGTGTAAAGCTCCGGGGGAATTTCCCGGTTCAGGTCTGCTTGGGCATAAAGCGCACGAGCCACCGGCACATTTTCAATCACGGTGACGGAGTGCTCCTCCGCCACGCGCACAATGCGCAAAGCCAGCTCATCCATACCTTTGGCCAACACAATCGGTGCGTTATCCTGCCCCAGCTTGTAGCGCAAAGCCACGGCAAAATGGTTCGGGTTACGAATAACCACGTCGGCCTGCGGCACCTGCTGCATCATACGCGATTGCGCCATACGCCGCTGCATTTCCTTAATTTTGCCTTTAATCTGTGGGTCGCCCTCAATTTGTTTGTATTCCTCTTTAATTTCCTGCTTGGACATCTTCATTTCCCGCTCATAATCCCACCATTGGTAGAGATAATCCAGAGCGGCCAACGCCAAAAAGGCTAGGCCCACCTTGAGCATCATAAAGAAAATTTCCGTGAAGAAGTGCTGACAAGCCTGATTAATATCTAAATACAGGAAAGTAGCAGATTCCTCCAGAATACCCATCAAGCAGGAGTAAATCAGATACAAAAGCACGCTGATTTTCAGAATACCTTTGGCGGCGTCCACCAGGCTGCGCAGGGAAAACAAGCGCTTAAAGCCCTGCAAAGGGCTGATACGATTAAACTTTGGTTTAATCAACTCAGCAGAAACCAGCATTTTAGTTTGGGCAAAGGTGGCGATTACCGTTACCATCACCGTAACAATCAGCAGCGGGCCGGCGCATTTCAGCAACGTGACCAGCAGCTCCATAAACGCCGGGCGGATTAAATAATCCTCCGGGTTGGCGATGGTAGGCGCTTGAGCTACACATTGCAAGCTGAAGCGAAAGGCGCCGTAAATGGCCGCCACAATCAGCGCAAACATCAGCCTTATCACCAAGGCGCTGCTGAACAGGCTGGCCACGGCAATCGCGTCTTTACTAAGAAAAACGTGGCCTTTTTTTCGTTCGTCGCGTCGTTTTTTAGGCGTCGCTTTTTCTGTTTTGGCTTCGCCTGCCACTCAAACCACCTCGCTTAGGTTAAAGAGAGTCCGTCGGCGCGCTACCCTCGCCAGTGCGCAACGCTTCATAGCGCTTGATACTATCGCTCAAATCATCCAGCACATTGCGGCCGGTGATGATAATTTCCACCCGTCGGTTGTGGCTGCGGTTGGCTTCATTATCATTGGGAGCAACAGGCCGGTGCTGACCATAACCCACGCTGATTATGCGGGCCGGGTCAATTTCACTATTCTCCTGAATATAGTAGGTGGCCATAGCCGCCCGGTTAGAGGAAAGCATGCGATCCTCCAGCGGATAGTTAGGCCGGCTGGGACTAGCTTGGGCCGTGTGTCCTAAAATACGAATTTCATCAATATACTTGGCAACTTCAGTGAAAATTGTCGCAACATCACCCAGCACTTTTTCGCCCTCTTTGCGCAGGTTGTAGCTGTTGCCGTCAAAAATCACTGCGTTTTCCAGGGAGATAAACACATAGCCATCGCCCTGAATGGTTTCAATGCTTTGGGCGGAATCACTCTGTTCAGAATATTCTTTCAGCTTCTCATAGAGCATATCCATAGCGCCGTCAATTTCCTCCTGGCTAACGGCCTCCGGCATTGCGCCAGGCTTCAGGCCCGCGCCTTGGGTTGGGTCGGCCACTGGGCCCTCGGTTCCTAAAGGAATTTCCGTCGGGTTGTCAACAGCGTCCGGGTTAAAGCTTTTCACCAAGGCCAGCCATTTAACCTCGTCAATAACGGATATGGAATAAAGCAACACAAAAAAGCACAGCAAAAGCGTCACCATATCGCCGTAGGTGTCCATCCAGTTGGCGCCGCCACCACCGCTTTTTTTCTTCTTCATAAAGGCAGGCACCTCGCTTTCCTATTCTTCCTTTTTGCCACCGCCGCTATTATTAGCGTCGCGCATCTTCTGCGAAACAAAGGTGAGCAGTTTTTCCCGCAGCAGTTTGGGGTTCTCACCGGCCTGAATACAAGTGATACCCTCCACAATAATCTGCTTGCAAAGAACCTCCTCCTCATCACGGGTGCGCAGGTTGTTGGCAATGGGACCAAAAATCATATGCGCCAGAATACAGCCATAAAGCGTGGTAATCAAAGCCACGCCCATATCCTGACCAATGGTGGAAGCGCCATCGCCGTCCAAGCTCATATTTTTCAACATATTAATCAAACCAACCAGCGTACCAATCATACCAAAAGCCGGAGCCACCGAGGAGCCTTTGTCGTAAAGGGCTGCGGCAGCTTCGTGCCGGGCCGACATACATTCAATATCATTTTCCAAAATGCTCCGCACGCGGTCAGGGTCGTTCGCGTCCACAATCAGCATAATCGCTTGCTTAAAGAAAGGATCCTCCTGGTCATTGGCCAGGCCCTCCAAAGCCAGCAAGCCGTCTTTTCTGGCTGCTTGCGCCAACTCCACCAGCTGGTCAATATAATAGGTGGGGTCGTTCTTTTTAGCGTTCAGCATAATTTTGAAGTGCCCCGGGATTGATTTCAGCATACTGGCCGGAAAACAAGCCACCACAATGGCAAACGTACAGCCAATAACAATCATTACGCTGGGGCCGTCAACAAAGTTCAAGATTTTTTTAAAATCATAAGGCGGAAAGCCGTTGGCCATACCCAAAAGCATAACCACAATGGCAATCAGCACACCAATAATATATGTTATATTCATAGTATTATCCAACCCTCATTCGCTTTTTAATTTCGGTTGTCCACAACCTGAATTGAGCGGTGAATATCCATAACCTTGGCGTTGTAATCGGCAATCTTCTGGATGATTTCCTCCGCTGTTTCCCGCACCAGATAGTAATCGTGATTCATCATCACAACCTTACATTCTGGAATCAGCTCAATATACTCGATTTGGTTGTGATTGACCAAAAAACGGTCCTTGTTCATTTTGGTTAAAACAATCATGTCTGGCCTCCTCCACGCCTCATTTTCCTAAATTGGCTTGCGGGCGGCCCGGCAGGCCGCCCCTCAGCCGTCAGTTAATTAAATAGCTTAACGCTTAATGTTCACCAGTTCCTCCAGCATGGAGTCCGTCACGGTGATGATACGCGTGTTGGCCTGGTAGCCGCGCTGCATCATAATCATATTGGAGATTTCCGTGGCCAACTCAGTGCCGGAGCTTTCCAAACCACCGGGCACAAACTCGGTTTTGCCGGAGTGCTCAACATCAATACCGTCGCACAATTCCTCGTCAACTTCATCGTCTTTCAGCTGATTGGTCGGCTTCACCACGCCGCCAATGGAGGCAACGTGCAAGTTGCCGGAGCCGTCCAAAGCCTGATAGTAATGGCCGTCCACATGGGTTACGCCGTTGGGGTTATCCACCTGGCCAACCGCAATGTAACCAATGGTGATTACCGCACCATCGCCATCCTTAATAACACCGGTGATCTGGCCGTTTTTGGCAATGGTCAAGCTGTCCAGCAAAATGCGTTTGTCTAATACCTTAACATCATTAGCACCACCAGCAGCATTATTACCTTGGTCAACAGTCGCGCCAGCCTCAGCGTCAACAATTTGGCCATTTTCTGCTTTGGGGAAAACTGCGCTGCCGTCGCTGGCCACCATCGGCAAACGGATAGCCGTCAGAATACGCGCCGTGGTGGTCTTCTGGGTTTCGCCGTCGTCATCATCTCCGCCAGCATTTGCGTCGTCCTTCTGCACTTCAATCCAGCCGTAAACCGAATTGCCGTTGCCGTCAACCAGCCAGCCGTCGTCGTCAAAGCGCAAGTTGCCCAAACGGGTCAGATACAACGCCTTAGCGTCCTCTGCACTTTCAAACGGCCCCAAATTTTTATCGCCCACCAGCAAAAAGCCGTCGCCGTCAATGGTAATATCGCTCGGCCGGCCGGTCGGCGTGAAGTTTTTGGTGCTCATATCCAAGTCAATCGTGCCAACGCCAGTACCATAACCAATCTGAGCCGGGTTAGTACCGCCGCGGGTCATTGTGCTGTTGGAACCTGATTTAACGTTGGTGTAAAGCGCCTCGTTAAAAATGTAACGCGCTGCTTTATATCCGGCAGTGTTCACGTTTGAGATGTTGTTGCCGATTACGTTCATAAACTGCATATGCGTCCGCAAACCTGAAACCGCCGCATACATTGCTCCTGTCATTGTATTATCTCCTCTCTATTTTACGCTGCTTGGCGGCAATCCGTCAGACCACCGCCCCAGCATCCTTAAACAAAGGGCCTGCCGTTTTTATAGTAAAATTGCAGCGTCAATATTAGTAAATATTTTTTCTTTCATCTCTGCCTGGGAAATGGTTGTTATCACCCGATTGTGAGGCACATTGATGATAAAAGCCTGCTCCGCGCCAAACGCCAAAATGTTCACCGCGCCTTTTTCCTGGGCCCGCTCCACGCTGCCCGCCAGCTTATCCATCAAATCTGGGGTCAGTTCAATGCCCCTCTCCTCCACTCGGCTCAGCGCGTGTTTGGAAAAATTCACACCGCCAACCGGTTCCTCAATCGCGGGAACAGCCACATTAGGTGCAGCCTTTTGCGCTTGCGCCAAAAGCAACTCACCAAAACCCTGGCCTGGTGTTTTGGCAGCTTCACGCTGGGTTTTGTTTTGTCCGTTTGGTATGGCTGTTTGAGCCAAACCACTTAATCTATCAATCACTGCCAACTGCACCTCCCCAATCCTTAATCCGTTAAGCCAGCAAAGGTCTGGTCATCTTGTAATCATTAATCGTTTTATTGGGATTACCCTGACTACCATTGTTATCCGTGCCAGCATCAGTTCCATCTGTTTTATCAGTATTTTCCGGCTTATCAGTAGTACCGTCGGGCTTCTCGGTATTGTCCGGTTTATTCGTACCGTCGGGCTTCTCGGTATTGTCCGGTTTATCCGTACCGTCAGGCTTCTCGGTATTGTCCGGTTTATCCGTACCGTCAGGCTTTTCAGTATTGTCCGGTTTATCCGTACCGTCGGGCTTCTCGGTATTGTCCGGTTTATCCGTACCGTCGGGCTTCTCGGTATTGTCCGGTTTATCCGTACCATCGGGTTTTTCAGTGTTACCCGGCTTATCAACGCCATCGGTTCCATCGCCGTCCTCTGTACCATCGCCGTCCGGCTTTTCAGGGTCCTTAACCTCAGGCAGCTTGCCGATTGCCATAATATCGCTCAGCATATAAATATCATCGCCGATAAAGATAACTTGCTCGCCATTCAGAGTGCCGGTGCCAGTTACCACGCCCTCAATCTCTTTCAGCTCATTGCCCTCATACATACCAATGGTTACGGTTTTACCCACCAAAGATGAAGCATAAGTCAAAGTGCTGGTGTCATGAATCAAGGAACTAATATCCGTCACAGCCTGAATAACCGAAATTTGCACAAACTGGTTCATCATATCCGCCGTGGAAGCGGTGTTGTCAATATCCTGGTTTTGGAACATAGCGCACATCAGCACCAAAAAATCGTCTGTGGTCAAATCCTTACCCGCTTTTTTGCTGGTACTATTTTTAGTTGCCAACTCCGTTTGCAAAGCGCCCAAAACGCCGGATGAGTCAGTCATATATGCCATTTTTTTTCATCTCCTCTCGTAAAATCAAGTCCTGCAAGAACGCTGACCAAATTTACTTCTGTACACAACGCTCACACACTATCCTATCTTTCTTGCGCCGCAGCCAAATCCACCAGGCCAAGCCGCAACTGCTGCATAAAATCAACCTGAGCCGCCGCCGGGTTGTCGTTCTCCGGCCGCTGCCGACGCTCATTCTGCTGTTGCTGCTCCTTGCCTTGCTCCTGGTCAGGGTTCAAAAACTGCTGGGCTGCGTCTTCCGGCGTCCGGTTTTCCACCTCAACCCGCACCTGGCCCTGATTGCCTGCCTGCAAAAGGTTCTGCAAGCTGTTGCTGTGCTGCTGCAAAAGGTTGGCGGCTTTTTCCGTCACCACGCTCAGCACCACGTTCAAGGTGCCGTCCGCCATTCTGGTCATTTCCACCGTCATCGTGCCCAAATTGGCAGGGTTCAAATTCACCGTCACCCGGCTTTCGCCCTGGCTCAAAGCCTGGTTCAGCTTGGCTGCCAGCTTATCGGCTGCATCGTCAGCTTGGGGCTCCAACGGCGCTTCCGCCTCGCGCACCTTCACCGGCACAGCGTCAACCTCGGCAAAAACAGTCTGGGTTTGCCCGGCTGCTTCCTCCGCCACCAGCTCGTCGCCTTGCTGCATTTGCGGCTGAGCCATCTGCTCGCCTGCGCTCTGGCCGTTCTGCTGGGTCTGGGGTTGGGCTGCCGTCGCCACGGTTTGCAGCTGAGGCTGCCCGTTTTGATTTTGCACCACTTCCGGCTCCGCAGTCTGGTTTTGCGCCGTCTGCACGGGGGCCTGCATTTGCTGCTGCGCCACTGCGGCCTCTGCCTGCGGTTGTGCCGCCTGAGCTGCCACATTGCCGGTCTGCGTCTGAACCGTCTGCACAAGCGGAGGCACTTCTTCTGTTTCCAAAGTCGGCACGGCCTCCACATTAGCGCCGTTTTCATCCACAACCACTTCCACCGGCTGCACATTCGGCATAACCTGGGGCTGCGCTGTCACCAAAGCTGCCGCCAAAGCCTGCTGTTCCGCGTTTATGTCCTGCTCGCCCTGATTGGCATGCTGCCCATCTGTAGGCTTAACACCGTCAGCTGCCTCTGGTTTGCCTTGCCCTGAGGCTTGGCCGTTACCAGACTGGCCAGTGGTTGCGTCCGCCTCCGGCTGCTGCTGGTTGCTTCCGGCCTGCTGCAACAGGCTTTCAAAATCCGGCCCGGCCGGTTTGCCTGCCTCTGGCCCGTTGGCTCCCAACATTGCATTCATCAGCTGAGCAATGCCGCCTCCGTTCACTCCGTTTGCTTTCATCTCATTCACCTCCTTTCAATGAATATAATATATGAGAAATATCCTCGCCCCGGCCTAAACCGAAGCTCACATATTGCTCGCGTTAGCATAGCGGCGGGCCGCCGTTAGGTCGTCGATAAAACGTTCCTCGTCCTTTTGCACCGCCTTCAAATATTCCTTGTGCTTAATATCCCGCAGTTTTTCCAGGGTGGCCGTTTCCTGCCTGCTCTCAATAACCCGGCTGCGTTTTTCCTCCTCAACCCGCCGCAGTTGGCGCAACTTGTCGGCCTCGCGGCGTTCCTCGCGCTCCAAGGCCTGCAAACAATCCTGAAACTGCAAAAGCTCCAGAATATTCAAGCCCTCCGCTTTTTTGCGGCGATATTCCTCTTCATATTCAGTTCTGCGGCTCTGCACCGCATCCAAAACTTCCTGCTGAGCATTAGCAGCAGCGGCGGCGGCGCCATGCTCCACCAAACGATTTTCCAAAACCTGCTGCTTATAATCCATTACCGTATCTAACTGAAATTGAAACTTCTTCATTATATGTACTCTCTCCTGCTTGTAGGATTAAAAGATTAGCTTCAACTGTTCGCCAAAATTCGGCGCATCTCAGCCAAGCACTGTTCATATGAGAAAGCCTCATTAACACCCTGCATTAAATATTGGTTAATTTCGTCAATTTTGGTTAGCGCAAAATCCAATCGCGGGTTGCTTCCCGCCTTGTAAGCGCCGATGGAAACCAGGTCAGAATTTTTTTCGTAAACGCTGAGAATATCCCGCAAACGGCTGGCCAGCTTTTGGTGTTCCTGTGGCACCAGCTCAATCATCAAACGGGAAATGCTGGCGCTGATGTCAATAGCCGGATAATGGTTGGCCGCGGCCAAACTGCGCGAAAGCACGATATGCCCGTCCAAAATGCCGCGTACAGTATCGGCAATCGGCTCGTTGGTGTCATCGCCCTCCACCAGCACAGTGTAAATCCCGGTGATGGAGCCTTTTTTGAAGTTGCCGCTACGCTCCAGCAGCTTGGGCAGCTCCGCATAGATTGAGGGAGTGTAGCCTCTGGCCACCGGCGGCTCGCCAATCGCCAGGCCAATTTCTCGCTGAGCCATCGCAAAACGAGTCAATGAATCCATCATCAGCAGCACGTCATAGCCTTGGTCACGGAAATATTCCGCAATACCAGTAGCCACGGAGGGGCAGCGCATTCGCAACATCGCCGGCTGGTCGGAAGTGGCAACCACCAAAATGGAACGGCGCATGCCTTCCTCTCCCAAATCTTTCTGGACAAATTCCAGCACCTCACGGCCGCGCTCGCCCACCAGGGCAATCACATTGATGTCCGCCTTAACATTTTTGGCAATCATACCCATCAAGGTACTTTTGCCCACGCCAGAGCCGGCAAAAATGCCCATACGTTGACCCTTGCCGATTGTCAGCAAGCCGTCAATCGCTTTCACGCCAAACTCCATTTTTTCCCGGATTGGCGGTCTGGTCAGCGGGTTGATGTGGCTGCCGGCAATACAATAGGAAACGCCGCCCTCAAAAGGCCCCAAGTCGTCAATAGGCTGGCCCAGCGCATTGATAATGCGTCCTTTCAGAAAAGGCCCCACCCGCAGCCGCAGCTGTTGGCCGGAGGTGCGCACAAAATTGCCGGCGGAAATGCCGCTCATCTCCGAGTACGGCATCAACAGCACTCGGTCATCCCGAAACCCCACCACCTCGGCGTTTATCTGGCCGCCGGTGTCGTCGCTGTAAATGCGGCAAATATCGCCCACCGCCGCTTTCAAACCGCTGGCCTCAATAGACATGCCCACGATATTTTCAATTTTTCCGGTGTGGCCAATCGTTTCAGCCTGTTGGATTTGCTTGATAATATGTTTGAACATTTAATTTTCACCTGAAGCGTTTTGAATAACTTCCCGAATATTGTCCATTTGAGTGGAAACGCTAGCGTCAATAATTTCATCCGGCATTTCAATAATACAAGTGCCTGATTCATCATCCGCCATTGGAATAATCCGAATTCGATTAGAGAGATGCCCCAAAGCCGCCGTCAATTCCGGCGTGGAGAGGGCAATATTTTTGGTATCACAATCAGCAATATAAATCTGCACCCATTCGCAGCGGCGGTGCTTTTCGGTGGCTGTTTCAATCATCCGCAGCAAAATATCGCCGCTGGATTTCAAACTAATCCGAATTACCTTTTCCGCCACAGCCAAAGCTAAATCCCGCAAATCTTCCTTGGTGTCCTGCAAGATTAAATCCCGCCGGTGGGTGGCGTCATCCAAAAAGCGCTTAACCTCAGCCCCCTGGGCTTCCGCCTGGCGGGCAATTTCCGCCTGCGCCTCGCTCATCGCCGCCGCCATGCCCTCTGTGAAGCCGCCGTTGTAGCCGTCGGCCCGTGCGGCCCGGTAAAGCTCATGCACTTCGGCCTCTGCGTCTTTCAAGGCCTGCTCCTTAATTTGCTCCGCCTCCAGCCGGGCGGCAGCCAAAATGGCCTCCGCCTGCACTCTGGCAAAATCCACCGGTGTGGCTGGGCGTTCCTCCTCAGGAGCAGGCTCCGTTCCCGCAGTCTGCTCCTGGCCAACCCTCGCCGGCCCCTCCACGTGCTCAAAATCACCGTCAAAATCGGCGGCAAAATCTTCGTCAAAGTCCGCGTCAAAAGCAGAGTCAAAATCCGTCAGGGTCTCCGCCGCTGCTTCGCCCGCCAAGGCCTCGTCATCATCCGTCAGCTCATTGGCGTCCGTAAAAACATAGTTCACAGCGGCAGGCTTCATAAAACGCTTAAATATATTAGGCAATTATATCGTCCTTTCCGCCTTTCATAATAATAACCTCGCCCTTTTCTTCCAGGCTGCGGATAATATTCACAATACGTTGCTGCGCGTCCTCCACGTCTTTCATACGAACATTGGTGGTAATCTCCAAATCGTCCTTGATACTCTCCGCCATACGGCCGGACATATTTTTGAACAGCTTGTCGGCAACCTCGGCGTTGGCAGCTTTCAAGGAAAGCACCAAATCGCGCGGGTCGCAATCGCGCACAAAACGCTGCACGGAGCGGTCGTCCATCGTGATAATATCCTCGAAAACGAACATCCGCTTGCGGATTTCCTCGGCCAACTCGTCGTTGGAAGCCTCCAAACCATCGAAAATGCTCTTCTCGTTGGCGCGGTCCAAATTGTTCATAATATCAGCCACAAAGTCAATACCGCCAACCTGAACGTTGCTGCTGTCAAAGATATTAGCAAAGCGGCGCGTCATCTCCGCCTCAATAATTTTAATAGCCGTGGGGCTGGCGCTTTCCATCTGGGCAATGCTCTCCACCACCTGAATTTGCCGCCGGCCCTCCAACTGAGAAATCACGGCCGCCGCCTTATCCGGGTCAACATAGGACAACACCAAAGCAATGGTCTGCGGGCGTTCATGCTGCAAAGCTGAAAACAGCGATTTATCATTAGCCTTGTTCATAAAGGAGAACTCGCGGTTTTTCAGCGATTTAGTCACCTTATCCAGCAGCGAAGCCGCCGCTTGCTCGCCAAAAGCCTTTTGCAAAACGGTGCGGGCATATTCCAAGCCGCCCTCCGTCACCGCTTTGTTGGTCATACACATCTGGTAGTATTCGTTCAAAACCTCTTCAGTCAGGCTGGCGTCCAAAAAGCCCAGCTTAGCAACCTCCAAGGTCACCTGCTCAATCTCCTCGGCCTCCATATGCTGATACAGAAGCGAGGCCTTATCCACGCCCAGAGCGATGATTACTGCCGCCGCCTTTTGAGCGCCTGTCATATCCTCCATTTTGGTAATAATGCCATCAGCCATTGTTTTCATCCTCTTTCAGCCAGTTTTTCACCATCAAAGCGGCAATTTCCGGATTGGACTCAGCAAACCGACGCACATCCTTGCGCAGCTCCATACTGCGTTCGGTGTGAATATCCATAATATCTGCACTGACCTCCGGCACGCCAGTGGCGGCCTGCAATGCAGCCAGTGCTGCTGCTTCTTCCGCCTCCTGAGCCTCCCGTTTTTTGCGGCGCGCCCGACGAACCAGCAGAATAATAACCAGCAAAATCAGCAGGAACAAAATCGCTCCGGCAATCGCGGCGTAAAGCACCCAGGTGTAATCCGGCGGCGGCTCAACCTCGCCTGGCTCCGTATTAGGCCACTGGCGCACCAGCAAGGCAACCTTGTCATTTTGCTGCTCCACAGTAATGCCTGAGGCCCTGGCCACAACTGCAATGGTTTCCTCAATCGGCACCGTGCCCTGAGCCGCATTAATGGAAACGCTGACCATCACGTCCGTAACCGTACCGCTGGCGCTCTCCCGCTGCGTTTTCAAAGTATCAACGTTATATTGGTCCTCGCCACTGGCGCTCAAATTGCGCTCCTGGCCGTCCACCTGATAGTCGTTTTCAACATAGGTAGGAATATCCGCATTGGTGCCGGTGCCAACCACGCCGCCAGCCTCCTGATCCTCATCCCGGCCCACGCTGTAGCTATAAACCCGGCTGCCGATAATACCACGAATACCATCGTTACCCACCACCGCATTGTCCGGCTGAGTGTAATTGACCTCTTCTTGGTATATACGGCTCACATCAACTGTGCTCTGCACGCCAATGCTGATGTTGTCCTCGCCGTAAACCGGCCCCAAAACCTGCAAAACTTGCGTGCGGATTTTATTGTTCACCTGTTCCTCCAGGGCCAGCTTCAATCGAGCAGAATCCGTATAGCTCAAGCTACCATCGCCGCCGTCAAAAGTATTGCCCCGATTATCATGAATACTAACATTGTCAATAACCAAACCAGCAACAGAATTGCTGACCAGCTTGCGAATGGAAGCGGCCATATTGTTATCCATACTATGCTGGCTGTCCATCTCCACATATACAGACGCGCTGGCCTCAATCACGGCGCTACGGTTAAGCACAAAAGTGTTGTCGGAACCAACAGCAATATCCACCACGGCTTCCTTAACGCCTTCAAAATTGCGGATAACCGCAGCCAAACGGTCCTGCAAATCGTAAATATAGAGAGTACGCATCTGGGTGGATGTAGTCATGGAGTTCACATTGTCCAGATACATTTTGTAGCCCAAATCGCTGGTGGGGTAACCCGCCTGCAACAAACTGGCTTTCAATGCTGGTTCCTGTGCCTCCGGCACCAAAATCGTATCGTTGTTTTCCACCCGATAATTCTTCACACCATTGTCGTTTAGATATGTAATAATAGAAGACATATCCTCGCCGGTCAACCCTGTGAAAAGCGTTGCATAAGGTCTGGACATCATAATCGCCGCAAAAACGATAGCCCCAATCAAAATGGTGCCTATTACAATAGCGATTATCCTTTTAGTTTTTTTAGTCATTTTGCCGAAGAAGTCTTTTATCCGCGGCCAAATTTGCTTTAATTTCTCTTCCACTTGTGCTAGCCTCCGCCATCATCAGTGTGCGGCCCACACCGCCATATCTACTATTATAGACTATATTCGATTTTTTTTCAAGTGTTATCCTAAAAAAACGCTAAATTTTCACTCTGGAAAATATCGCCGCCCCAAGCAGGCGTTTCCGTTTTTCGGGCTAATTAGGGATATATTTTCAAAAAAGCCGAACATTACGCCCATTTGCCGTAAAATAAATATACCCTTCCTTAACCGGCTGACGGCTGGACTTTGCCAAAGCCCAGCGATAAATGGCCAACTGCAAGCCATATTGTTCCCGAACCTGCTCGGCGCTTTTGCCACGATTGCCGCCAGATTTATAATCAACCAGCACCCATCCGTCCGCTTCCCAAAAGGCCAAATCCAACACGCCCTGCAAAAAAACTGTTTCCTGAGCAAACTGCTGCGGATTAAGCTCCGGCCTGCCCTCCGCCAGTTGAGCAAACAAACCAGCCGCCGCCTGAGCATCCAGCTCAGCCAATTCCGCCAGGCTCAGCCCGGCAATAAAACGCTGCTCCCGCAGCACCTGATTTGCCGCCAACATCCGCCGGCCTAACGAACTGCTAAAAAACTCCGCCAGCCGGGGCAGGTTTGCAGCCACCGCCGCCGGCGCCGTTTGGTCGGCGCAACCAGCCGCCAGCCCGGTCAACAGCTCCTGCAAATAGTCCGCCACCGCCGCAGTTTCAGCCCCTTCCGAGGCCAAAAGCCGCTGCACCTGCGCCAAATCCGCCTTTTGCAGCAAGGCATGCACCAAACTGCCATAAGCCGCATACCATTCCAAACTGCGGCCACTCTCCGCCCGCGCTAAATTTTCCGCATATTCATCCGCCAGCCGGGCCGCCGCCTCGGCCTGCTCCGCTTCCGCATTGCCCTCCGGCAAAGGCAACAACCGCTTAAAAGCCGTCACGCTCCACTTCACCGGCAGACGCGCCAGCTCCGCACCGGGATATTCCCTGGCCAAAGCCTGCTCAATCGGGCCGCGCTCAAACTCCGGCCCTGCCGCCAGCCAGTCTGCAAAATCAAAAGTCTGGGCCGCGCCCTGCGCCGCGCCAACCGGCTTGGGCAAGCTTGTCACCAGCTCAAACCGCCAAGGGCCGTCCTCATCGGCGGCGGCATACGCCAAACCCCTGGTAAAGCCAGAAATCTGACGCAGCAGATCCGCCTGCGGGTGTTGCAACAAAGCCGCGCACAGCCAAGACAAAAAGTTGCGGTGTTTGGCCAAAAATCCAGCCCCCACCGGCTCGGCCTGGCCATACTCCGGCCCTGCCAAGCTGGCAAAAGTGCGAATCAAAGACCAAGAAGAAGCGACAGTGCCCACCAGATACAGCTTGTTTTCCGCTCGCGTCATCGCCACATAAAGCAAACGCAAGCTTTCTGCCAGATTTTCCCAACGCGCCTTGCGGGTAATCATATTAAAACCAAAGGTTGGATACTTACGCCGCCCCGGCAAATCCACCCGCCGCATAGCCAAGCCCAAGCTGCGATGCAACAAAATATCCTGCCGAAAATCTTCTTCATTAAAAGCAGTGCCCAAACCAGCCACAAACACCACCGGAAATTCCAAGCCCTTACTTTTGTGAATACTCATCAGACGCACCGCATCCAGGCCGCCCCCCATTGCCGATTGCTGCCGCTTGCCGCCGTTGGCCTTGTTGCCGGCTGCCAAAAACTGCAAAAACCGGCCCAAGCCCACGCCGCCAGCCGCGTCGTATTCCCCGGCCAGCCGTTGCAGCTCCCGCAGGCTGCCACGCCGAAGCGCACCGCCCGGCAAAGAACCCAAAAGCTCCGGCAGAGCCGTAGCATTGTAAAGATACTCCAACAGCTCCGCCACACCCAACTCCAGGCTGCGCCGCCGCCAATCCTGCAAATTTTGGGCAAAGGCCAGCAGGCGGCCGTCGTGCGATTGCAGCAAGCCGTCATATAAGCAGGGGTGAGCAAACTCCGGCGGCAGGTTTTTGCAGAGAATTCGCAAATCCGCCAGCTCCGCCAGGCTCAGCCCTACCAAAGGAGAATGCAGCACCGCCGTCAACGGAATATTCTGCCGAGGATTATCCAGCACCGCCAGCAGGCTGTGCACCACCTGAACCTCAGGCAGGCTGAGAAAATCGTCAAAGCCATCCGCCACGCAGGCAATTTCCTGCGCCCGCAGAATTTGGCTAAATATGGGGGCCCAACCCCGCACGGCCCGCAGCAAAATCACCATATCGCTCAGCGAGCGGCCCTGCGCTTGCTGCTCCCGAATTTTGGCCGCCAGCAAATTGGCCTCCATCTCAGCCGTCTGCATTTCCTCCAGCAGATCGTCCTCCAGCTTTGCCGTCTGCGTTTTCTCCGACCAACCGGCCAAATCATTTGCCGAATTGACATCATCGTTCTCATCTAAAACAGCTTCCCCATCCGTCAAGGTTGGCAAGCCGTTGCTGCTCCGCACCGCCGCTTTGTCAATAATCAGCAACTCCACCGGCTCCTGCGGTAGCTCCGGCCGGCCGCAGTGCAGCATAGCCGACTCGTCGTAGTTAATTTCCAGATTGCCGCCGCACATCAAACGGCTAAACACAAAGTTCACGCCGGCCAGCACCGCGCTTTGGCTGCGGAAATTGCGGTTCAAATCAATCCGCCGTCCGCCCTCGCCCCGCCCGTAGGCCGCAAAACGCCGCAAAAACAGGCTTGGCTCCGCCAGCCGAAAGCGGTAAATACTCTGCTTGATGTCGCCCACCATAAAACGGTTCTCGCCATTGCTAAGCAGCTCCAGCAGACTTTCCTGCACCTCGTTAATATCCTGATATTCATCCACCAGTATTTCAAAGAAACGCTGCCGGAGGCTTTCCGCCACGCCTAGCTGCTCGTCCCGCAAAAGCGCCAAGGCATAATGCTCCAAATCCGCAAATTCCAGCAATCTGCGCCGCCGTTTGGCCTGTTGCCAAGCCTGATAATAAGCCAACGCCAGGTTCACCAAAGCTTCCGCCAGCGGGGCCTGACTGCGCAACTCCTCAGACAAAGTACCGTTTAGCAAAGGCGAGGCCTCCCGCAGCAAAGCCGCGCAACCATCCTTAACCTGCTTGCGCAACTGCTGCACCTTCTCCTTTGCCTCAATGTCAACTTCCACCTTGGATCGAATGGCCGGCAAACGCTTAAATTCCAGCTCGGCCAAAGCCGTCAGGCCAGCCGGCCAATCTCCATTGGCCGCCAAAGCCGCTATTTGCGTCAGGGCAGCCGCGTCAGACTGCAACAAGCTGAGATAAACCGTCAGCCCGGCGTCCTTGGCCAGTGTAGCTGCCGCCCGGCAAAGCTGGCCCAGTTCCGCCAGCTCATCTTGCATAAATTCGGCAAAGTAATCCTGCCAGATAGCAGCCTGCCCCTGGTTATAGACCGCCAGCAAACCGGCCAGCCAATCCTCAATATCCGGCATACTCTCGCCAAATTCCACCAGACGCAACACCAAGGCCTTGATATTATCGTCGCCCAAACCGCGGCTGTAATGCTGCAAAAGCAAATGCAGGCCAGATTCAGGCTCTTTGTAGGCGGCCTCAAAAACCTCCTCCAGAGTGCGCTCCCGCAGCAAATTCAACTCGCCCTCATTGCCAATGTGGCTTTTAGGGTCCAGCTCCAACGCGTAGCCATATTCCCGCAGCAAATCCAAGCAAAAAGCGTGAATGGTCATAATTTTAGCCCGCTGCAACAGCACCAGCTGCCGGGTTAGGTGGGCGGCTTCCGCCTCCGCTTCCACATCAGCCAAACGCTGACGCAAAGCCGCCGTCAAGCGGCTGCGCATCTCCGCCGCCGCCGCGTTGGTGTAGGTCAGCACCAGCAGACGGTCAACGTCCACCGGTTGCGCCAAATCTGTGATAATGCCCATAATCCGCTCAATCAAAACTGCGGTTTTGCCGCTGCCTGCACCGGCCGAAAGCAGCAAATTGCCGCTGTTTTTCTGCATTGCCGCCAGCTGTTCATTTGTCCAAGCCATTTTTGCTCCTTACTCCTGTTCTGTTTGAGGATATTGCCGCTGCCAGCGGCGCAAAACCTCCGTCTGTCCCAATTTCTCCACCAGGCGGCTATCCCTCTCCACCGCCAAATCAACCGCGCAAACGGTATAAAAATCACAATATTCGCAAACCAAGCGGCCGTTTTGCTCCAATGGGCGCTGCCGGATTTCGCCCGCCTGCAAATGCTCCAGGCTGTCCGCCACCTGCTTTTGCAGACAGCTTTGCATAAAATTATATTCCTGCGGGCTCAGCCCCAACGCGCTCAGACCGAAAGTGTTGTCCTTCTTCCAGTATATGTGCATCGTTTTAGCATGTGCACCAGGTTTAAGTTCTCGCTCCGCCAACAGCAAAGCCTCAGCGTCCAACAAGGCCAGTCCTTGCAGCTTCACCGTCGCGCCGGCCTCATCCAAGAAGCGCACATTTTTCACAATCTCCTGCACCGGCACATAAAACATTCCGGCCGGGCGCAGCTGTTCGCCCTCTTTAGCATTACGCAGCAGGGCCTCCAGATAAAGAGGCAGTTGCCAATTCAATCCATAATATATATCCGACAAACGCAGGGTTTTATTCTGCATTTTGTAGTCAATAATCCGCACAAATGCGGCATCACTGCCCTTGGCCACATCCACTCGGTCAATACTACCGCGCAGGCTGACGCGCCGTCCGTCCGCCAGCTCCAGAACCAACGGCGGCAAACCGCCCTGCCCCAAGCCAAAGTTCAGTTCAAAATGCAGCGGCCGGAAGCTGCCAGCCGCCAGGTTGGCGGCCATATCCAACAGGCTTTGCGTCAGCACCGCCACCATTTTTTCCGCCATATAGCTGTTTTTACCGCTATCAGCCAAAAAAATGGTGGC
>Ga0073906_1002911_pt1 | contig 21027 bp, 16 predicted proteins | sample Inofromicrocosms_FD_65485 | JGI IMG/M metagenome (GOLD analysis project Ga0073906, IMG submission 65485) | Mouse cecum microbial communities from Vienna, Austria - Inoculum for glucosamine and mucus D2O microcosms | ecosystem: Host-associated > Mammals > Digestive system > Large intestine >...
TAATTTTACCTCGGGCATAGGTCTTGTCCGAGGCCGGGCCGGCTCACATCTTTGGATTGTCTTTAAGCACTTATAAGGAATAAGCACAGGGAAACTCGTCCCTGCAGGCCGTCCGTCGTGCGCAAGGGAACATCATCTTTTCAGGGCTCGGACGGGGATCGGCCGTCGTCGCCACAGGCATCAGTCACGCCCCGGCCTCATATCCGGTTTGGGCCGGCGCTTCGCCTTTCGCTGTGGTTCATAACACCATTAGCGTCCGGATCCGGCAGCAGATACATGTGAAAGCCACACCAGAACTTGCCTGCCCGGCAGCGACCGTCCAGGCTTGGACGGGGCAGGGGGGATGCGCGGATTACCGGATTGCTCTTCTTGATTCAAAGAACGGTTTTTCAGTAAGTCAATGTGCTCCGGGACGGGATGGCGCGAGGGCTTCCGGCAGGCTGCTGTTAAAATGGTTTTAGGTCACTGCCCCGGGCTCGTCGCCCCATGTCCCATTCCGGTGAAAAGAGATCCGGATTGTGCGCGTTATCCGTTTGCAGGCCGCTCCGGCAAATCAATGCCACATGGCCATTTGAACCCTGATCACGGCGCGAAGTTAGTTCTTAAAAAAGAACGGGGAGCGTTATTCTGACCTTTGCCGCCATTTGAATCTGCGCCACCTTGGCGCAGCACGGAGGAACATAAGATTACTGAACTTAGATGCTTACGGGTCATATTTTGACCAGAGAACCAGGAATCAAAGGATATACTACCTATGGCTATAAATTAAGGAGAGTAGAATAAGTGACAATACTACTTATTCGGATTTAAATGTAACGTCGTCTGTGCGAGGATGAACAAACTCGAATTCAAGAGTGCGAGCAAGGCCTTCCCCAAGCGTATATGGAGCTTTGAATCCAGATGAATGTGCTTTTTTTGCATCAAACTCTGTTGTTGCACAGAATTTCTTAACTCGTACTGAAGAGACAGTAAGTTTTTTGCCTGTTAACTTAGCAAGAATGTCAAAGCAGTAACCGCCCATCTATAAGCAGATTTAGTAATTTTGCAATCAAATTAGTATCTCTTACTAAAAGATTTGTATATTTTTTAAACAAAAAGCCTCAAAACCGACCTTTTGGTTTTGAGGCTTTAATATTTTGTCATGGATTGGGAGGTTGCATTTGAGAGTGATGCAAATACGGGATGCAGCTATCATAAGGCTGCATCCCGTATTTGGTTTCATTAGTAATCAGGTGATAATCCTAATCCTTGATTATATCAGAATCTCTGATTATATACTAATTATTAAATATAACTGTTTCAACGCTGAAGCTTGGCACGCTTGCTATCCCAGATGAAGTAAGCTATGAGGAGCATGTATGCCACGCATCCGAGAATCTGGGTGAGCTCGTAGCTACCCGGGGTGTGATATTCAAAGCCTGCAAAACGTGTGATCGCCGCAAACACCCCGAAGAGCGCACCGCCTGCTATGAGGCCGGAGGCAATGAGTGTGCCACGGTCGCGACGGGCGTCGTTGAGCGCTTTGTCTTTGGAAGAATTGCTTACAAAGTAGGAAACTGCGCCGCCCACGAGCATCGGAGTGTTGAGCTGGAGCGGGATAAACATGCCGAGGCAGAATGCCAAAGCCGGAACCCCAAGCCAGTTAAGGATGCAGGCAAGGATCGCGCCTACCATATAAAGAATCCAAGGTGTGTCGCCACCCATCATAAGCGGCTCTATCACTTTTGCCATTGCATTGGCCTGAGGAGCCACAAGAGCGTTCTCTCCGGAGAATCCATACACCTGATTCAACACCATGATCACACCGCCTACAGTGGCTGCAGACACAAGTGTGCCAAGAAATTTCCAGCTCTCCTGCTTTTTGGGTGTGGAGCCAAGCCAGTAACCAATCTTGAGGTCTGTCACAAAACCGCCAGCCATTGAAAGCGCCGTGCAGACCACGCCGCCAATAACCATGGAGGCCACGATGCCGGATGTGCCATTAAGGCCGATTCCCACGAATATTGCAGATGCAATGATAAGAGTCATAAGAGTCATGCCCGACACCGGGTTTGAACCAACGATTGCAATAGCGTTGGCTGCCACGGTTGTGAACAAAAATGCTATTATTGTCACTACAAGCCATGCCACTGCCGCCTGCCAGAGAGTGTGGATAACGCCAAACCAGAAGAAAAGGAACACAGCCACAAGCGCGAGAACGATGAAGAACACGATGTGTTTCATCGAGATGTCGAGCTGCCAGCGCACCTCTTTCGCACCTGTTGCCTTCCCTTTAAGCTCCCTGCCTGCAAGGCCGACAGCCTGAGCGATAATAGGCCAAGACTTGATGATGCCAATCACGCCGGCCATAGCGATGCCGCCGATGCCTATCATGCGGGCATAGTCGCGGAAAATTGCGTCGGGCGACATTTCGATAAACTCGGCGCTGCCGTATGTGCCAAGCAATGGAATGATGATCCACCACACAAAAATAGAGCCTGCGAAGATCACGAAAGCATACTTCAGCCCCACGATATATCCAAGGCCCAGAAGAGCGGCGCCGGTGTTGCAGCTGAGCACGAGTTTTGTCTTCTCGGCAATGGCCTGTCCGGCTGAGGAAGCCATGGAGGTGACTGTCTCCGCCCACCAACCGAATGTGGCCACTACATAGTCATACACACCGCCTATAAGCGAGGCAAGTATAAGAGTCTTGGCCTGGCCACCCTGGTCGGCACCTTTCGACTCTCCTGAGATAAGCACCTGGGTTGTGGCCGTGGCTTCGGGGAAGGGGTACTTTCCGTGCATGTCTTTCACGAAATATTTTCTGAAAGGCGTGAAAAACAAAATTCCGAGAATGCCGCCGAGGAGCGACGAAAGGAATATCTGATAGAACTGCACGGTGATGTCAGGATATTTCGCCTGAAGGATAAAAAGGGCGGGAAGCGTAAAAATCGCGCCGGCCACAATCACACCCGAACATGCGCCGATGCTCTGGATTATGACGTTCTGTCCAAGCGGATTCTTCTTGCCAAGCGCGTTGCTCAAGCCCACTGCAATAATGGCAATAGGGATTGCCGCCTCAAACACCTGGCCTACTTTCAGGCCCAGATAAGCTGCCGCAGCTGAGAAAATCACAGCCATAAACAAGCCTGTGACCACAGAATAAGGAGTGACCTCACTCTGCTCATGAGCCGGATGCATAACCGGGGTGTACTTTTCATCGGCCGCCAGTTCGCGAAACGCGTTTTCGGGCAGGCCGGTGCCGGTTGTTAGGTTGTCGTCTGTCTCTTTCATTATGTTAGTTTAATTAGATGAATAAATTCAATCTCAAGGTCGGCTCATGCCCCGCGAGGCACAAAACCGGAATTTGTCGTGGGCGAATTTAATAAAATTATTAGTATTGTTAAAATATTTTCGTACTTTTGTAACAAGTTAGAGATATGCACCTATCTTAACAGCGACAGGCATATGCGCCATTATATGGATTCGTGACACATCTGCCCGAATTTAGTTTTGAAAACATTTTAATTTTTAATCTCATTCATTGCAATATGATTAACAACATTTCTTTGATGCGCAAAGCCAAAGAGCAGCTTGCGGGAAACTGGACTAACGCGGTGGTCGCGACTCTGATTTATCTTGTAATTGAAGGCGCCGCGTGCAGCACTACGATAGGCGAACTTATTCTGATAGGCCCTCTCACTTTCGGCTATGTGCTTTATATGGCTTGCCTCGCCGACACGCGTGTAAACAACTTCTCACTATTGTTCAAAGGTTTTGACCGCTTCGTGGAGACTCTTGTGGCGGGCCTGATTATCTCTGTGCTTGCAGCCGTTGGCTTCGCATTGCTTATTGTGCCGGGCATAATCATAAGCTGCGGCCTTTCGATGACATTTTTTATCATGGCCGACGACCCCAATATTTCCGGAATCGATGCTCTGCAGATGAGCTGGAACATGATGAACGGCCAAAAGATGAATTTCTTCTGCCTCGGGCTCCGCTTCCTCGGATGGGCATTGCTATGTGTACTCACATGCGGAATCGGCTTCCTGTGGCTTCAGCCTTACATGACACTCGCCTTTCTGAATTTCTACCGCAACCTCCGATACGGCACAGCATAACAAATAAAGACAAAACCATATCAATCAATTGCATATCCAAAGAATACCTTCACCACAAGAGGGCATTCTTTTTTATTTTCACACTCCGAGAGAAGCATGACAGCCGATTTTTATGTTTTGCAACATATTTTTTTAAACTTTTTCCAAATGGCTTTGTCAAAGGGAATGTTGAACCAAGATTTATTATGAACTTTAAATATCTAACTTCATTGTGCGCCGCACTACTTCCGGCTACGGTTCTTGCAAATGGCGATGTGACCGGAAAAGTGATAAACAAAGATTCCGGCGCACCTATGGATTTCGTAACGGTGCAATTGATTGATGCCGCCACCGGCAAAGCCCTTCCGCTGGGAGCCACTACTGAAGAAGACGGCTCCTTTATTATTAAAGGGGTGAAAGACGGTAAATATGTAATTAAAATATCTAACGTCGGGAGCATCGACCAGGAACGCCCTGTAGAGATTGTCGGATCCAACGTAGACATTGGCAGCGTGCGTCTTGCCGATGACGCAAAACTCCTTCAGGAAATTGTGGTGGAAGGCATTCGAAGCCAAATGCGCTTCGAGCTCGACAAGAAAGTGTTCAGTGTCGATGCCAACGTCTCGGCTGCAGGGCAGTCTGCTTCCGAGCTTCTCGAATCAATACCCTCTGTTGAGGTTGACCAGGACGGCGAGGTGTCTTTGCGCGGCAACTCGTCTGTGACCATTTGGATAAATGGCAAGGAGTCGGGGCTTACCGCCGACAACCGCGCACAGATTCTTGAGCAAATCCCTGCTGAAACCATCGACAAGATTGAGGTGATAACAAACCCGTCGGCAAAATACAGCCCTGAGGGAACTGCCGGCATAATCAACATTGTGCTTAAAAAAGACCGACGCGCCGGCTACTACGGAAGCGCAGAAATCAGCGCAAACTCTCGCAGCGGAGGCAATGTGGGCGTAAACATCAATTACAACAGCAGCAAGATCGATGCCTTCGCAGGGGCAGGCTTCAGAATGAGACACCCCAAAGGGGGCTCTATAATGAATCGCGAATTCTCTGACGGCACCTACACCCGGTCAGAGAGTGAAAGCCCCAGTCATGGCAACGGCCTTTTCCTCAGGCTGGGCGCAACATACCATCTCACTGAAAAAGACGACATCTCTCTGAACGGGTTCGGAATGTTCGGCCACAACTGGGGGCATTCCTCAACCGACTATGTGTCGAATGTGCCCGGCAACTGGACATCTAACCTTGACTATGCCCGAAACCGAGGCGACCACCGGGGAATGCACGGCGAACTAAGCTACACCCATAAATGGAGCGACAATCATCTGCTCGACATCACCGGCTCATACAACCACTGGGGCGGCCCTAACTGGAAATCCTATAATCAGGAGATAACCTACCCCGACAGGGAAGAGAACAGATATCAGGAACAGAACATGGACATGGGGGTAAACTCTTGGGAGGCAAAGGTGGACTACACCAACCAGCTCAATGAGTTTCTGAAACTTGAGGCAGGCTACAACGGCAACTTCAGCAAAGAAGACACCCCTGTTGACACCTACGACGGAACCTCCCCTTCCGACATGACGCAAGACAAAGCCCTTTACAATCGCTTCATTTACGTCAACAACGTTTCTGCATTATATGCCACACTGGGCGGGAAAGTGAAAAATTTCAGCTTCTCAGCCGGGCTCAGGACAGAATCCTGGCAAGTCAGAACCCGCTCCCTCGCATTCGGGGAATCGGAAAACGATGTGCCGGAATTCAAGAAAAACAATTTCGCTCTCTTCCCGTCGGCGTTTCTCTCATGGTCGCTACCCCACGACAACGAGATGCAAATCAACTACACCCGACGCCTGAGACGCCCCTGGGGCGGACAGCTCAATTCATTTCATGACATCTCCGACCCTACCAACATCTCATACGGCAATCCGGAATTGCAGCCGCAATATTCCAACGCTTTTGAATTAAACTATATAAAGAGCTGGACATTCCACATGGTGAGCCTTTCGGCTTATGTGCGCACATCGACCGACATGATGAACCGCATCAGCTATCTCGACAACGATGTGATGTATACCACCTGGGCCAATGTGGCAGACCAGGTTAATTCCGGATGTGAGATTGTCATGAAGAACTCGCTCTTCAGAAGCCGACTCGACCTCACCACCACAGTCAATCTCTATAACAACCACATCAGCGCATGGAATTATGATTTCAATGCTGAAAGCGGACATAAGATACCGTTAAGCGGACTAAAGCAGAACAGTTTTGCATGGGATGCGAGAATCATGGCCAATGCAAGGCTTCCATGGTCGCTGTCGGTTCAAGCCACAGGCAACTACAACTCTAAGATGCTTTCCGCACAAGGCTCCAGGCAAGGCGGCTGGAGCGTAGACCTCGGCGTAAGGAGAAATTTCGGGCCGTGGTCAGTGTCTGTCAACTGCAGAGACCTGTTTGACTCCCGCCGGTTCAAGAGCACTACCAACGGGCCCGACTACGTGCAGCACAACGAACGCTGGAGAAATGGCCGCACAATGCGCCTCACGCTCAAATACTCTTTCGGCAACATGAAGGCCAAGCCCAATAAAAATGAGGGCGAGCCGATGGACGGAAGCGGATATGGCGAGGGGGGCGAAATGTAAGAGACGTCTTGCAGATTGAACCCTTTTACAGATTGAAGTAGTAAGTGCCTGTGGTCAAGACGGTATAAAAGTCATATGTGTTGCCGCCAATATAATAGCTTGTGTTATAAGCCGGCGTGTCAAGACCTTTATCCCACATGTCTGTCCATGGATTCCACGCGCTCATCACGGTGGCGTCATATTGAGCGCCATTATAGACATATGCCACATACATCGGGATGGTGCGCCAGATTCCACGGTTGTCGTAGCCACAGGCTATTACATTGACTGTGCCTTGATTAGTCCACGACGGATTGTTAACGACTATAGTGGGAGAACTTGACCATCCCCACGGATTCGGGCCGCCCCACGCAGGAGGTGGCGGCGGCCCCGGATTCCCAATCGAACCCGGGCCGGGGACCCATCCGCCGCCCCATCCGCCGCCTACCGGAGCCGGATTGAATCTTCCGCCCGACCCGGGCGCGGGCAGGCTGTTTTGAGCGTAATCCGTGGCCACGCCTCCGCCAATCATGACAGCGGCCATAGCCAGCCCTATCCACATTGTGATATTCCTATTCTTTTCTACCTTAGTGTCTTTCATAGCCAGTTATGTTTTAAGCAGCTTTAAAAATTAAAACAAACATCAATTCAAAAAGATGAGTTCAGACTCCAAGTTTAACATTCGGCGAGCGGTGATTTTGCGACTAAACCTGCATTTCGCGACTGAACCAATTAAAAACCAATTAAAACCGGGGGAGGTGACTGCTATTATAAACTTTTTTTGTAAATTTGCAGATTATTACGCCTTTTAAATGTGAATCACGACCCAGACACATTTTTCAGGCAGAATGATAATATTTTTTTGTGGGTTTACTCCACATTTTTTCATTTTCGATTACATCTGATTCCGCAAGCGGAACTAAAAAATTATTTTTAATGGCTAAACAGGAAGACGTTTTCAAGACCATTGTAGCCCATGCGAAGGAGTATGGGTTCGTGTTTCAATCAAGTGAAATCTACGACGGGCTATCTGCCGTGTATGACTACGGACAGAACGGCGTGGAACTGAAAAACAATATCAAACGCTACTGGTGGGAAGCAATGACAATGCTCCATGACAATATTGTCGGCATAGACTCCGCCATTTTCATGCACCCCACAATCTGGAAAGCCTCCGGACATGTCGACGCTTTCAACGACCCTCTGATCGACAACAAGGACTCCAAGAAGCGCTATCGCGCTGACGTGCTCATCGAAGAGGAAATCGCCAAATTCGACGACAAGATCGGCAAGGAAGTTGCCAAGGCAAGAAAGCGTTTCGGCGAAAGTTTCGACGAAGAGATGTTCCGCCAGACAAATCCTCGCGTGCTTGAAAACAAAAAGAAGCGTGACGAACTTCATGAACGCTTCTCCGAGGCCATGAACGCCAATGACCTCACCGATCTTCGTCAGATTATTCTCGACTACGAAATTGTTGACCCAATCTCAGGAACCAGAAACTGGACTGACGTCCGCCAGTTCAACCTCATGTTCAAAACTGAAATGGGGTCAACTGCCGATGGTGCAATGGAGGTTTATCTGCGCCCGGAAACAGCTCAGGGCATTTTTGTGAACTATCTGAACGTGCAGAAAACAGGGCGAATGCGCATTCCTTTCGGAATCGCACAAATCGGCAAGGCCTTCCGCAATGAAATCGTGGCACGCCAGTTCATCTTCAGAATGCGTGAATTCGAACAGATGGAAATGCAATTCTTCGTGCGTCCGGGCGAGGAACTTAAATGGTTTGAATTCTGGCGACAGACAAGACTCCGCTGGCATCAGGCTCTCGGCCTAGGCAACGAGAAATACCGCTATCACGACCACGAGAAGCTGGCCCACTATGCCAATGCAGCAACCGACATCGAATTCCAGATGCCGTTCGGATTCAAAGAGGTGGAAGGCATACACTCCCGCACTAATTTCGACCTCTCCCAGCATGAGAAATTCTCGGGTAAAAAAATACAGTATTTCGACCCCGAGCTCAACGAGAGCTACACACCGTATGTGATCGAGACTTCAATCGGTGTTGACCGCATGTTCCTGACAGTGCTCTGCAGCTGCTATGAAGACCAGCAGCTCGAAGGGGGCGACCGCCGCGTGGTGCTTCATTTCCCGCCGGCTCTTGCCCCGGTGAAATGCGCCGTGATGCCCCTCGTGAAGAAAGACGGGCTCCCCGAGAAGGCACGCGAAATTCAGCATAAACTCCGCTTCGATTTCACATGCCAGGTAGATGAAAAAGACTCTATCGGCAAGCGCTACCGCCGCCAGGATGCAATCGGCACACCTTTCTGCATCACTGTGGACCATCAGACTCTTGAAGACAACACTGTCACACTGCGCCATCGCGACTCTATGGAGCAGGAGCGTGTGAATGCTGACGACCTTGAGAAGATTCTTTCAGAAAAGGTGAGCCTCAACAACCTTCTGAGAAAACTTCTCTGATTCCTCCAACGTTTTATAAGTCTTACAGGCCACTTGCGGGAGCAGGGCCTGCAAGGCATGTAAAACCTTTAATACTTTATGAGATGAGAAAATTTATCAGCAAAATCATTATCGCGATTGTGGCCTTCACCGGCGCTGCGTCTCTTTCTTCGTGCAACTACAACTCTCTTGTGGAGCAGCAGCAAGGCGTAGACCAGGCATGGGCACAGGTGGAGAACCAATACCAGCGCAGAGCCGACCTCATTCCAAATCTGGTGAACACGGTGAAGGGTTATTCCACACACGAAAGCGAAACCCTTGAAAAGGTGACTCTCGCAAGGGCCAAAGCAACATCTATAACAATCGACGCCGACAATCTCACAGAAGAAAACCTCGCAAAATTCCAGGAGGCACAGGGGGAGCTGTCGCAAGCATTGAAGTCGCTGTTGGCTGTGACCGAGGCTTATCCTGACTTGAAAGCCAATCAAAACTTCATGAACCTTCAGACTCAGCTCGAAGGCACAGAAAACCGCATCGCAACTGAACGAATGCGCTACACAGAGGCCGTAAAAGAATACAACACAAGCATAAAGAAATTCCCCACCATGATTTATGCCGGCTGGTTCGGATTCAAGGAGAAGCCTCAGTTCAAAGCGGAAGCCGGAGCTAACAAGGCGCCCGAAGTTCAGTTCTAACTCATCAACAAAATCATGAGATTACAAAAAATCGGATCCATAGCCCTGCCGGCCGTATTGCTTTCGCTCTCTTCCTGTCTCGGCAATGACGACATCAGCAAAAATGACTATGCCGAATGGAGGCAGTCTAACCTTGACTATATAGAGAAAGCGGAGGCCGCCACTATCAACGGCCAAAAACAATATGAAAAAGTGATTCCCGACTGGGACAAGTCGATTTTCACGCTCATCCAGTGGCACAACGACAGGTCGCTGACAGCCAAGAATCTGTCGCCTCTGTCTAATTCCACCTGCAACGTGAAATACACGCTCACGAATATCGAAGGTGACACGCTCGACACTTCTTCCACGCGGACCGAACATGGAGACAGCATTTTCCAATGTCGCCCAAACAACATGATCACCGGCTTCTCTGTGGCTCTCACGAGCATGCACATCGGCGACAGCGTGACTGCCGTGATTCCATACAATGCCGGCTATGGCACTTCCGGATACAATTCCATTCTCCCTTACTCCACGCTTATATTCAGCATCAAGCTTGTGGACATTCCGGCATTTGAAAGCTCCTCTCCCCGGCAATAATCAATCTGACCTGTCATCGCCATGGCCTTGTGACTGCAAGGCCATGGCGATTCAATTTTATATGACAATATAACCTGCGTATGAAACTTAAAAACCTGATTCCGGCAATTGTTTTTCCTGTTGCTCTATGCACTTTTGCCGAACCATATACCGTAAAAGATTTCAAGGCATCCAGACCTCTAAGCCTGCCTCTGCCTCAAATGCCCGACTCTGCCCTGGCCGGAAAAAATTCATTCGACAAGTCGGAACTTCTCTCGGCAAGAGAAGCCGCTCTCAGGTCGCAGCTTCAGAACTGGACCGCCATGGCGGCCGACACGGCAGGATTTCTCCGCCTTGCAAATGCAAAAGACGTGCCTGCCCTTCATTCGCTTTCATCCCGGATAAGAGCCTCCCGTTTTGCAAAAGGGAAACTGTCAATATCATCCACCTCCATGGCAGATGTGCTTCTGAACGGCGTGTCTGTTCTGAAAAAGACAACCTCTGATTCAACAGCCACTTCTCAGGATGCACCCATAACCCTCAACCCTGAAACAGACTACGACATTCAAGTGAACATCCTCTCTCTGCCTGACGACAAGAGCGAGCCACAGTTTAAACTTGAATTCATACCCGACGATCATTTCTCAGATGTAGAAATCAAAAGCGGAGCCGACATCAGGAAGCGATTCAATCTTGACCAGACTTCTCTCGGCAAACGTGCAAGCGGAGCCTACCTTTCGCCCGACGGGAAATATGTGATATTGCGTTATTCGGAGATGTTCGACGCCAATAACCGCTCGTCACACACCGTTCTGCTTGAGACGGCCACAGGCAACATCGTGAGCGCCAACATCCCGGACGACGCCGACTGGATGCCCACAGGCTCGCAGATTTATCATGCCGTGGCCGAAGGGAATCTGTTCGATGTCTACACCATAGACGTGCCCTCGATGAAATCTACGCTGATTGCGGAAAAGATTTCCACCAACAGCATTACCTGGGCTCCTGACGCGGAATGGTTCGCTTACTACAAAAAGGTAGACGGCATTGCCGACCAAGGGCCGCTTAAACGTGTGCAAAGCCCTGACGACCGCATCCCGGGACATCGCGACCGCTGGTATCTTCGCAAATACGACCCCAAGAATCGAATCTCGACTCCTCTCACTTACGGCGGCCCCGACACGTATCTCATGTCGATCTCGCCCGACAGCAAAAAATTAGTCTACAGTGTGAACATCGAGACCCCCTCGGAATATCCTTTCTATAAAAACAGCATTATAGAACTCGATATGGCCACACTAAAGACCGACACGCTCTTCACGGTGCCGTCGTCAGTAAGCAGCGCCATTTACTCTCCCGACGGAAAGCGACTGTTTGTGGTGAGCGGCCCTTCCGCATTCGGGAAAATAGGTGTAAACGCAGGAAAACATCCTATCCCTAATGATTTCGATAATCAGGGCTATATCTTCGACATCGCCTCAAAGACCGCCAAGCCAATGACCCGCGATTTCGACCCTTCGCTCCACGGCGGATACACCTGGAATGAAAAAGACGGAAAAATCTATTTCATAGGTGAGGAAGGGTTTGACAATCCGATTTTCTCGCTCGACCCGGTTTCCGGCAATATCACAAAAATCAAGACAGAACTTCCGGCTGTATATTCCCTTTCAATGGGCGAAAATTCTGATGAATGGCTCGCCTATGTGGCCCAAGGGTTCAACAACACCGGCGCGGCATATCTGCTCAACCTGAAGTCGGGGGAGACACGCTTGCTTTCTGACACCATGCAGGATTATCTCAGCGATGTGGAATTCGGCAAAATAGAGCCCTGGAAGTTCAAATCTGAAAAAGGAGACATAATCGACGGCATCATGTGCCTTCCTCCGGAATTTGACCCGACAAAAAAATATCCGCTCATTGTGTATTATTACGGAGGCACCTCCCCCAGCGCGGCGGGAATGACATCGCCCTACTCTCCCCAGGTGTTCGCATCAAGAGATTATGTTGTGTATGTTCTGAACCCAAGCGGCACAACCGGCTACGGGCAAGAGTTTTCAGCACGCCATGTCAATGCCTGGGGCAAGCTCACAGCCGATGAGATTATCGAAGGCGTCAAAAAATTCTGCAAAGAGCACAGTTTTGTAGATAGCGACAAGATCGGATGTCTCGGAGCAAGCTACGGCGGATTCATGACGCAGTACCTTCTCACCAAGACCGACATCTTTACGGCAGCCGTCAGCCATGCCGGAATCTCAAACGTGACAAGCTACTGGGGAGAAGGGTTCTGGGGATACTCCTACAATTCTGTGGCAGCCGCCAAGTCTTATCCTTGGAACAACCCGAAACTCTTCACAGAGCAAGGCTCCCTTTTCAACGCAGATAAAATCCACACTCCTCTCCTCCTGCTCCACGGCACAGTCGACACCAATGTGCCAATCGGAGAGAGCATCCAGATATTCAACGCCCTGCGCATCCTCGGACGCGACGTGGAGTTTATCACAGTTGAAGACCAGAACCACATCATAACCGATTTTGAGAAAAGGAAAATCTGGCAGGCATCCATCATGGCATGGTTTGCAAAATGGCTGCAAGACGATCCTCGCTGGTGGGAAAGCATGTATGGGAATTAAACAATGTGAATCGTCCGGTTGTTCCAATATCGAATAATTCAAATTGTAATGAAATCAAGACTCTTTTCAGGCAAATGGCTTCTTATGCTTTCGGCATTCGCGTTGGGCGGCTCATCTTGTGGCGAAACAGAAAAAACTGAAGCCGTCACCGCTGAAATAACAGCCGCCCAGATGCAGGGCCGCGACGCCGCACGCCGTTTCATTCATCAGGACTGGAGCAGTTTCTCAAAACTCTCCGAGAGGCTCGACTCAGTAGACAGCATGAAGAAACGCACCGTCTCCGGCAAACATCCGCAAGCTACAGCCGCCTTTGATTCAACATTTATTTCAACTGTAAGAACAATCCGCCCGGAACTGGCCAAGGAAATCGAGAGAGAGAAAAACAAGCATTAAGACGGTTTGCCCCTTACCGGGACAAAACCATTATAACCAAGCTCATAAAAAAGGAGGACACGTGTCCTCCTTTTTTATGAGCCTATCATATCGGGTGAATCGTCACAGTTCATGCCTGAACACCTGTCAACATCTTTTGTTTACCTTCAATCCCGATTCCAAACAGAGCAAAATCATATATCGCCGGGTCATCCGGGCGAAGATTGCGCAACACTCCGGTGAGCATTTCAACACTCTTCCTGTCGTTGGCTTTTCTTGTTATCAATCCTAATTCTCGCGACACATTCCCCACATGCACATCAAGAGGAATGTATAACTTTGACTTCGGTATCGAATGCCATAACCCCATATCTACAATCCCATCGTCGCGCACCAGCCATCTCAATGCCATGTTTACACGCTTCAGAGCCGTCTGGTCAAGGTTGACAGGAAGACATTGACTGCATGTGGCGCCTCCGTTGACATCACACATCACCTTTTGCATTTCCCCCACAAGTCTCCAGGCCGGAGATGAGCCGCCTCCCGCATTGACGGCTGAAGAGAACGCGTCGAGGCTTCCGAATTCATCATAAATGCGCTTCATGCCTCTTAGAAAATATTGGAAATGACGCCCGAAAAAAGTGCGATGAAGATTCATATCAGGATTCAAGTCCTCATATCCCTCATCCATCACATATTTATATGGCTCGTAATCCATCAGAGAGAGCATCCTTTCTGCATCGCGACAAATCATCTTGCGGTTTCCCCACGCTATTATCGCCGACAGAAAGGCAGTAATCTCCACATCTTGCAATCGTGAAAACCTGCGCGGAAATTGCACAGGGTCGCTATCAATAAAACTTGGATTATTTATTCGCTCCGCCTCAGAATCCAGCAACTCCCTCACATCGGCAGGCACAGAAATGTCACTCATAATTCATTTCATTTAAACTTTGTTTCCACCGGCTCCGACTCCCTGTTCATTCTGTCGAGGGCAGTCACAACAAATGTAGAGCCCTCAGCCGAAGGTCCCTCAGAATAATCTTCCACCAGCACTCCGGTGTAGGGCGTGATGGCAATGATGGTCTGCGCATCTTCAATGTCAACAGTCTCTCCGGGGAAGAACTGATACACCACATATTTCACCTGGTCTGTCTCCAGCGGAAGGCTCGCACCAACCTGACCGGTCCAGGTGAGGAAAGTCTGCCCGTTTTCATTCACGAGCGAGAGGTCTTTCACAGGGTCAGGCTTTAAAGACTTGTCGCCATAGGCAGGCGGGATGGCCAAAGTGGACTGATATTTCAAAGCCAGTGAATCTGCCACCCCTTTATAATTGTCGGTCACCCAATATCCATGCCACCACACATTCCCTTGCACATTAGGGAGCCTTCTGGAAAGCCTCACCTTTGTGTCGAGTTCATTCTTGTCGTTGTTTCCGGGGTCGGCCGTGTTCATTGTGCGCTGCACATCCTGCCCGATATAGACATCCACCCCATGCGCATTATCATTCCACCACTGGGCAAGATGACGGCTCGGGGCCGCCTTCATGTCGAGTGTCCAGTAGAGCTGAGGGGCAAGATAATCAACCCAGCCATTCTTTGCCCACAAAAGCACATCGGCATACAGGTCGTCATAATTCTGGAGGCCGCTGCTGTTGCTCCCTCTGCTGTCAGAACTTTTATTCCGCCAGATTCCAAAAGGGCTGACCCCGAATCTCACCCATGGCTTTTCGCCTTTTATGCTTGCATACAGCTGCTCGATAAGCAAATCCACATTATGGCGGCGCCACTCCGTTCGCTCCATTCCGTTGCCAAACTTGCGATAGCTTGCATCATCTGCCTCAAATCTTTTGCCGTTGGCAGGATAAGGATAAAAATAGTCATCGATATGAATTGCATCCACATCATAGCGCCTCACAATATCCCCTACCACCTCGCAGATAAAATCTCTGTTCTCCTTATATGCGGGGTCAAAAAAGGTCTGTCCATTGAATTTCACAAATCTGTGAGGCTCCTTTTTTGCCATATGCTCAGACGGCAAGACCTCTTTTGCATTCGATGTCACTCTATACGGATTCAGCCAGGCATGAAACTCCATTCCGCGTTTATGTGCCTCTTCGATGGCAAACTCCATAGGGTCCCATTCCGGATCGGGAGCCTTGCCTCGTTTCCCGGTGAGCCATTCAGTCCAAGGCTCAAGATCCGACTTATACATGGCGTCAGCCGTAGGGCGCACCTGAAAAATCACGGCATTGCATCCTGCGTCCTGCAGTTTTTGGAACTGGTCAATTATGTATTTCTGCGCCTGCTCAGTCGACTTGTTCTTCCATTGTGTCTGCCCGATGACATGAAGCCACGCACCTCTGAACTCTCGCTTCGGGTTGTCGGCAAATGCCATGTTCACGCATAACGATGAAGCCAACAATGAAGCGCCGAGAAAATATCTATTAAAAAGTTTCATTGTCTTTTGATTCTTCTACAAAACTCGCTGCCAATTATTCAATGTTATAAAATGAATTGCGCAGCCGGGAAAAGATGTCCGGAATGAGTCTATATAGGGAAACGTAACAATGCTTGCAAAAATTTTAGAACACGCTAAATTTCAACTTCCATTTATCACATAGACGAAATATACACTTCAAATTAACAATATCTAAATTAAAAACCACATCCCGAGGTTTGTCTTTCGACAGGGACACCCGTGGATTAGGTTATGAGCCATGAATTATTTATTGTACTGAGATTATCGGCTTTCCGAAAAAATTAGACAGCATGGCGATAGTCGCGATTGTGAAATTATGCTCGCCACTCAGCCATCTGGTGATTTCATTGGGACGTTTGCCGAGTGCTTCTGCAAACTGCTTTTTGTTCAAGCCCCTTTCCCTCATCAGTGCATCCAGTCTATTGGATATAGCAAATGACAGGCGGGTTTCCTCCCGTTTCTCGCGGGGGATTTCGTTAAAAAGTTCCTGCAAAGAAATATTGGCGGTTCTCATAATTCAAAATTCTTATCTGTTATAATCTCTTTTTCCGTTATCTTGACATTACCTGAGTTAACCTCCTGTCTAAGCAAACGCTCAAACTTCTGTAAGTCTATCACATAACCCTGTAATGTATCATCTTCCTGATATGTCCGGCTGGTCTTGACGCCTCCGTTTCCAAGAACAATAATCTTGTCTGTCAGACGCAGACAATACAGACGAAGTTTTGATTTCAACACAGGTAGGGCTACTACTGAATCGGTCATCTTGCCCTCTCTCCTGAAATACCTTTCCAGTGCTCCATTGGATAGAATTTGTTCAACAAAACGCATTATGGACTGAAAGTCTGGATTCAGCTCAGCATCTTTCTTGAATTTTGATATGAACTTTTCAAATTCACTCATATCATCGGATAAGAACTGAATAGTGTACATCATGCAGTTTTCACTGCTATCTACCAACAGGAGTTCAACTTCGCTCATAACTCGACACTTTTATAAAGACAACGCAAATATATGACATTTGTTTTACAAAAATGTAAATACACGCCGTCTTTTTTTCGATTTGGAATCTTCACATCAGGGTAATGTTTAGAACCCTAAATTTCAACTTCCATTTATCTCATAGACGACACTCCTGAAATATTGGCAACCGCCCCTGACTGCCATTCTTTGACGGCCATTGTGATTATAAGTTCACACAGATGTCAGGATTTCATAAAAAAAGTAAAAAAAAGATATTAAATTACATAGTTTAAATACATTTAACTATATTTAACAATTGGGGGGGTAATCTGCCAGTTATGAATTATCTTTGCATCATCATTATAATGGTAACGACGATTTTTATGAGATAGACGATTCTTATGGGATAAAGGAACGAATCGTGCTTACCATAAAAACTTCCTAATGATATATATTTCATTCAAACCAACACTGTAGCACATAACACCATTTTATATAATTTTATTATGAACAGATTGACAACACGGACGGCAGTCTTTTCCTCAGTCATGCTCATGGCAACATGCGTGAATGCAGTAAACACCACAGCGGCAGAGACCGACAACGCCTTTAATTTCCAAGGATTGTGGCCCACCATGTCGATGGACACCGAAGACTATCTTCTAATCACAGAAAAATATGTAAGATTCTGGGAAGACATGGTGGAGGAATCCGGCTTCATGGGAACCATCACAAATAAAACCCCTACATCTCTGGAATTCTCGGCAAACGGAAAAAACGGGAAAATAACCCTGGAAGAAAATTGCATCAACATTGTTTGGGGCGACAATTTCGAGACACAAAGTTTTCTCGAATCATCCTATAATGCCGTCACCTCTACTTCCGACAAAAACAATGCCATCTATGCCGATCCTGAAATGAAAACCAAATCAGGAAACATGACTTTGGGAGAAGCGCTCCCGATAATAAACATGGGCACTGAAAGTATGCTCGTGAAACTGCCGGGAGGTGGTGAGGGATATGTCTGCTCCGACGAATTTGTAAAAGCTAATGTTTCCGACAATGCGCTCAACAAATCTTACGAGGCGGCCGACGGAGGATGGTCAACATCATATTCTTTCACGAGAAAAGGCGACAAAGTGGCTGTTTCCAAAGATATGATGCGGCTTGACGGCATGGGAGCCGGAGGCTCACAATATTTGGGCGGTACAATAAAAGGGAACGCTATTGTAGTTGACAGAGAAACCTATGACTACGACACATTCGATGCTCAGGATTTCTCAAAATTCGAAAAAATGGAGACCCCGTTCACCATCTACGTGGTTGAAGGCACCACCCCTCCCCGCCTGATCATCGGCAATAAAGCCTACTACATTCTGGAATTCTAATAACAGGGACTATTACACATGATGAACAACAAATACTACACACGATGAACAAACAAATACTTTTTTTATTCACATGCGCACCCCTCTTGCCTCCGGCAATTGAAGCCGCAAGGCTCACGCCGGAGCAAGCCCTGAGCAATGCCCTCCTATATAAAGATAAAAACACCTCAGCGATATTTAAGCAAGTTGCCGCCTCCTCTCAAGGGAATTTTGAATTATGCACATCCGACAATATTGCTCTCACGTTCCCTGACACATATTTGTTCCAACACAAAGAAGGAGCAGGATTCCTCATACTTTCCGCAGACGACCGCTTCGCTCCCGTGTTAGCCTACTCAGAGACCGGCTCATTCGATTCCGATCAGATGCCATCCGGGCTCCAATATATGCTGGAATTCTATAATAATGAAATCCGGAGCTCTTCCCCGGCTGAAAGTGACAATCAGGCATACAAAGTTGACAACGCCATTGAGGTGGCACCCCTATTGAGCAGCGCGTGGGGGCAACATGACCCGTATAACAGCCAATTGGAACAGATATTTACAGGAGACCTCTCAGTCCCTTATGTCACTCCCCCTACAGGGTGTAATGCAACGGCAATGGCTCAGTTGATGCATTATCACCGCTGGCCTGCACAGGGCACCGGCAAATATGACAACGTGTCATTCGATTGGGACAATATGCTTGACTCTTATCTTACAGACTATACAGAAGAGCAGGCCGCGGCTGTAGGAACTTTGATGAAAATATGCGGCGAATCAATCTCTACTATCTATAACAGAGGCTCAAGCTCCGCTTATCCCGATGCGATTGACAGAGCTCTCGGCGATTGGTTCGGTTATGAAAAAAGCACACTCCGGACTCTGCGCCGAGGCTACGACCCTATGTCGGAGATTCTTACTGCAATTTATGGAGAGCTTCAGGAAGGGCGCCCCATAATAATGGCAGCCCGCAGTGACAGGGAGGGACACACTTTCGTGCTCGACGGATGCGATTCCGACGGATATTTTCATATCAACTGGGGCTGGGAGGGCTATGGCGATGGTTTTTTCCGTCTGTCAGCCATGAAACCCGGAGCTGACCCGGATTCCGATGCCTACAACGACGGTCAGGAATTTCACATCGGCATCCGGAAAAGCCTGCCCGAGCCCGGTGATTATCCCGATGGAGAATCATGCATATATGCCGCCGGCGACCTATATTTGTACAGAGAGGAAAGCCGATTCTATACAACGGGCAATGTCGCCAATCTCGGGTTCACCGATTTCTTGAATTTATCAAGCCAATATCAGTATTTTTGGTTTGGTTTCAAAGTTGTGTCAGAATCAACGGGAGAAATTTCCTATATCATTGACACCGACAAGTTCTATTCCCAGGAAATCCGCCCTAATAATTACAGCAGAATCAATTACCATGCCTACCTTGGCGACATCCCTGCCGGCAGCAAGGTATATCTGGTCTATAAAGCCACTCCGGACGACACTCCAAAAGAAATAAAGTATCCGCTTGGTTCGCTCGATTATTTTATCGTGGATTCTGACGGGAGATTTGAAAATCCTCAAAAAGATTCCAATCTGGCTATCTCCAATGTCGGCCTCCCAAAAGAGATACCGTTCTGCAACATAGAGACATTAGCCATTGATATCGCAAACTCTGATTCCGACTTCTATCACGGACAAATCGATGCCACAATTTTTGACAACCTTAATGACAAAATCTGCAATATAGGATCCATGATGTGTTCTCTCGCCCCGGGCGAATCAGACCATCTTGAAGTTGAATGGGAATATGAATTGGAGGCCGGAGCTTATACCGTTGTCCTGTCCGACCGCCGAGGCAAGCAGGTGGGAGAGCCGATAAGTTTCAGTATTGTGGCTCCCGTGCGCCCGGATGTTTACGAGCTAAACGCCGAGAATTTCCCGGATGAAGGATTGCGTTCTTGTTTAATCCAATATGACAGAAATAATGACGGCTATATAACTCCTTCTGAAAATAAATATATCCGTGGGCTTAATCTTACGAGAGACGCAAATTTTGACTATGAAGTGAAATCTCTTCAAGGCTTACAGAAACTGACCTGTCTGGAGAGAATATATAGCAAAAATCAGCCGATTTCCGCATTAGACATTTCTGATTTACAATCATTAAAAACCGTTGAGGTTATTGGAGGCGCACTGGAGTCATTCACCTATGGCAACAATCCTAATCTCAGTCATCTTAATTTAAACGAAAGCCATCTCACACATCTTGAGTTAGCCGACCTTCCTTCTCTTGAAACTATCTATCTTCAATATGGCCGACTGGAGACATTGATATTAAATGACTGCTATTCACTGAAGACCATCAATATGTATGACTCTAATCTGAAACAGGTTGATATTTCAGGATGTTATCAGGTAGAAGCCATAAACATGTCGGAGAATCACTTGAAGAATATCGACTTACGAGACTTTAGCAATCTGCAGTTATTGAAGATTGAAAACAACGAATTGCAGACTATTGACCTCTCCTGCAATAAAATTCTAAATAGTCTTTGGATTCGGAATAACAATCTCGCATGGCTTGATTTATCATCCAACCAATATTTGGTAGTCTTATACATGGATGGCAATGAACGTGAAGTCTACACAAAAGACGGGAAATTTGATATGACAGTCTTGGAACAGGAGGCTCTTTAACCTATATAATCACAGATATTCATTATTTGTCAAAATACGACTGATTAATAGGTTAATATAATCTATAATTAAAATGTTATTTCAAGG
>Ga0073906_1002921_pt1 | contig 20982 bp, 17 predicted proteins | sample Inofromicrocosms_FD_65485 | JGI IMG/M metagenome (GOLD analysis project Ga0073906, IMG submission 65485) | Mouse cecum microbial communities from Vienna, Austria - Inoculum for glucosamine and mucus D2O microcosms | ecosystem: Host-associated > Mammals > Digestive system > Large intestine >...
TATTCCCTGGCACGGTCAATGGCTTTCTCTATGCCTCCGGCGAAGTCTATATGGTTGTCCTTGATGAGAATCATGTCGAATAGGCCAATACGGTGGTTCATGCCGCCGCCGATCTTCACGGCCTCCTTCTCGAGGATACGCATGCCGGGTGTGGTCTTGCGGGTGTCGAGCACCTTGGTGTGCAGCCCGGCAAGTTCCTGCTGGTAACGCGCCGTCATCGTGGCCACGCCGCTCATGCGCTGCATGATGTTGAGCATCGTGCGCTCGGCCGTCAGCAACGACCTCACCGGCCCTTCGGCTATGAACGCTATGTCGCCTTTCCTGACCTTTGCGCCGTCTTGGATGTATACCTCCGTCTTTATGGAGGGGTCAACTTTCTCAAGCACCTTGCAGCCAATCTCCACACCGGCGATTATGCCATCCTCCTTGATGATGAGGCGTGAACGTCCCATCTCGTCGGCAGGTATTGTCGAGAGGGTGGTATGGTCGCCATCGCCTATGTCCTCGGCGAATGCCAGGTCAAGAAGGGAGTCTATGAGCTGTTCCTTAGTTTCCATATTCTTATTTCTTTACGATACCGTCTCTTTCGAGGAGGGCGTCGTTGGTGGGTTTCTGTCCGCGGAACTCGATATAAAGGGTCATGGGATCCTCCATGTCGCCGCTCTGCATCATCTTGAGGAACTTGTCGGCGGTCTTGCGGTCGAACACGCCATTCTTCTTGAAGGCGGCGAAGGCGTCGGCGTCGAGGGCCTCCGACCATTTGTAGCCGTAATATCCTGCTGCATAGCCGCCGCTGAAGATGTGGCTGAACGACGGGGATATCTCATAACCCTCCACTGCGGGGAAGATTCTGACCGGGTCGAGGGCCTTCTCCTCGAAGTCCTTTACGGAAGCCGAGGCACGGAGCGGTTCGGTGATGGTGTGGTATGCCATGTCGAGATATCCGAATCCAAGCTGTCGCATCGTGGAGTAGGCAGCACCATATTGTGCCGAACGTACCAGCTTGTCGATGAGTTCCTGTGGCATCTTTTTGCCCGTCTTGTAATGCTTGGCAAAGGTGTCGAGAAACTCCTTGCGGGTAAGGTAGTTCTCGTTGAATTGCGAGAAGAGCTCCACGAAGTCATGTTTCACATTGGTACCTGCCAGGGAATGGTGTTTGGCCTGTGCCGACAGACCGTGGAGGGCGTGGCCGAACTCATGCAGGACGGTGTTGACCTCGTCGGTATTGAGGAGCACCGGATTGTTGCCCACAGGTTTGGAGAAGTTGGTGACGATGGAGATCAGCGGGAGCGTACGTACATTGTTGTCGTCCTTAGATTCTCCGCGGAACTCTGTCATCCATGCTCCGGGGCGTTTACCCTCGCGATAGTAGAAGTCGGCATATAGGATGCCCAGGATGTCTCCTTTACGGTCGTATACCTCGTAAACCTTGACATCGGGGTGGTACTTGTCGATATTCTTGTTCTCCTTGAACTTGAAACCGTAGAGGCGGGTGGCGAGGCCGAACACGCCGTCAATGGTGTTGTTGAGTTCGAAGTATGGCTTCATGTCCTCCTCGTTGAAGGCGTAACGGTCGTTCTTCAGCTTTTCGCTCCAGAAGGTGTAGTCCCAGGGCTGGAGCACGAAGTCGGGTCCTTCCGACTTGCGGGCGAACTCCTGGATCTCCGCTATCTCGGCTTTCATGGGCTCGGTATAGCTGCGGTTCAGGTCCTCAAGGAAGTTCATCACCATCTCGGGTGTGGAGGCCATGTTGTCCTGGAGCTTGTATTCGGCGAAGTTTTTCTTGCCGAGGAGCTGGGCGATTTCCAGACGTATGTTGGCGATATCCTTGAGAATCTGGTTGTTGTCGTATTTGCCTGTGCTGGTGTATGAACCGTTCATGTAGTATAGACGTTTGCGGAGGTCGCGGTTGGTGGCATACATCATGAATGGGCCGTAGCTGGGGCGGTAGAGCGTTACGAGGTAAAGCGAACCGTCATCGGGTTTGCCCTCGGCTTTGAGCACCTCGGCGGCATTCTCGCGGTAGGCGTCCTTGATGGAGGCTGGTATTCCCTCGAGCTGGTCGGCGGTGAGCCACATGCGCATGGCCGGGTCCTTCATGCCGTTGGCAACATTCTGCGAGAATTTCACCGAGAGGTCGGAGAGCTCCGACTGCAAGGCTTTCAGTTTGTCGCGGTCGGCACCTTTAAGGCCGGAGCCGGAGAAGAGAAACTCCTCGTAGGTCTTCTGTATGAGCCGACGGTCCTCAGGGGTGAGGGAGGTATCCTTGTCGCGGTTGTCGTAGACGAATTTTATTCTTTCGAAGAGGGGTTCGTTGAGCAGGATCTCGGTGCTGTGTTCGGTGATCAGCGGGGTTACTGCGGCCATGGCGTCCATGAGGTCCTGGGTACCGTTGGCTGATTCGAGATTGCTGAGGGCGAGGACAGCGCGGTTGAGCACTTCGCCGGAGCGGTCGAGAGCCATGACGGTGTTCTCGAAGGTGGGGGTGCTGCGCTGGTTCACAATGGCGGCAATCTCCTGGTTGTGAAGACGCACGCCCTCGCGTACGGCGTTCTCCATGTCGGAGGCGCTGAGCTGCGAGAAGGGCATCGTTCCGTAAATGAGATCGCTGCCCGTTATCAGCGGATTGGCTGAGGAGCCTTCCGAAGGGGTGGCGTATGTCATGAGCGACATTACTGTTAGAGTGGTTATTATTATTCTTTTCATTCCTGTTGGTGTTACAGTGTTTTCCGGTATTGGATTGTTGGGATTTTCGGGTCAGTATCAGAAGTTGATACCTATCACAATCTTGGCCACGGTGATGGTACTGGCGTCGATTTTGGTTATCGACTTATGGTTTTTGTTGAAGTACCTTGTACCGGCCGAGAGAATTATGAAGCTTTTCGCGCGACGTGACTGGGAGAGGTTTATACCGCAGCCGAGGGCGCTGGCGAAGTCGCCGTGGAATGGGCCGTTGCTGATGGTATTGAAGGAGTAGCCTACCTGCACGTTGAGGAAAAAGAGTGATGGCTTCTTACGGAACGATGTGCGGATCACGGCGTAGAGGGGCACATATGTGTCGCCCGACGAAAGGCTGCGGTGTATTCCGGCGCCGATGCCTATGATCTTGAAGAAGGAGTTCTTGTAGCCTATGTTCACGTCGAGGTCGAAGGTGGAGAGATTGTGGGCGGTCATGTCGATTGACGAGCCGAACTCGGCGCCCCAGGTGAAGTGTGACTTGGCGAGGTTGACCGACTTCTCCGGGAAGAAGCTGTCGACATTGGAGGCGGTGTCGTTGATCATCACCAGGGCTCCCTGATCGAAGTATGTGCTGTTTTCGCGGGCTATCGTATCCTGCGCCGCTTCCCCTTTGACTACGGGTGCGGCAGTCTGGCGGGCGACACTTGAAAACGAAAAGCCCATAACAAGGAATATAATCAGGAGTATATTCTTCGTCATAGGCTATGTGGTTTTGAAAGTTGTTTGTTGTGAAAGGATGTGGCTTATTCGCCGAGATAGCTCTTGAGGAGTTTGCTTTTCTGCCCTTTGAGACGGCGGATAGCTTTTTCCTTGATCTGGCGCACTCGTTCCCTGGTGAGGTCGAACTTGGCTCCTATCTCCTCGAGGGTCATTTCCTGGCAACCGATGCCGAAGAACATCTTGAGGATTTCGCGTTCGCGGTCGTAAAGCTGTTTGAGGGCGCGGTCCACCTCTTTGGATAGCGACTCTTTGTTGAGGTCGGCGTCGGCCATGGGGCTGTCGTCGTTGGCGAGCACGTCGAGCAGCGAATTATCCTCACCTTCCACAAAGGGTGCGTCTACCGATATGGGGCGTCCGGAAACCTGTATGGCGTCGGAAATCTTGTCGACCGACATGTCGAGACGCTCGGCAAGTTCCTCGGTGCTGGGACGACGCTCGTTTTCCTGCTCGAAGCGCGCCATCTCCTTGGTTATCTTGTTGAGCGACCCTACCTGGTTGAGGGGGAGCCTGACAATGCGCGACTGCTCGGCAAGTGCCTGAAGAATCGACTGGCGTATCCACCATACGGCGTATGAGATAAACTTGAAGCCGCGGGTCTCGTCGAATTTCTGTGCTGCCCTGATCAGACCGAGGTTCCCTTCATTGATAAGGTCGGGGAGGCTTAGACCCTGGTTCTGATACTGCTTGGCCACCGACACCACGAATCGCAGGTTGGCGTTGATAAGCTTGTCGCGGGCAGCCTTGTCGCCCTTCTTGATGCGCTGGGCAAGCTCTACCTCTTCGCTTACCGAAATCAGTTCCTCTCTGCCGATTTCCTGCAGATACTTGTCTAAGGCCGCACTCTCGCGGTTGGTTATCGATTTAGTTATCTTGAGTTGTCTCATCTTCTTTTGCTAATGCTTTCTGTTTGTTACGGTCATGCCATACACATCATGATATACACACACGAAAATATGTGTCATGACCGCTATGCCCTGACTTATGGTGAGGATGGGGGATATGCGCCTTTGATTCGATTCAACCCCAGCGGCATTTTTCAGCATGCCTGTGAATCAGTCTATTGTAATATAAAGGCGGCTTGCAATTTACCCTTTTACTATAACTAAATAACAACGCATTTATTTGATGGTTGGTTGAAATATTCCTATATTTTCGGTTTTGGGGGAACCGCAGAACCGAACCGGAACTGCACCGATAATGTACAACATTATTGTCGGTGCCAGTAGGCACAGCGGGTTAGGTGAGCGGTGTCAGGTCATTATCTTGAATATGAGTTCCTGGAGGAGGTCGTATTCATTGGTGAAGGAGTTGACACCCTTGTTCTTGGAGTCGAACTCGCGGATGTGGTGTATGGCGTTGACGGCCTTGATCGGGGGGTAGGATTTCAGCGACATCTTGAAGTCCTGCAGGGGGCGGTATGCGGAATTTCCGAGCACGCCGGCCAGCGAGGCATCGTCTTTGACGGGCAGGTAATGGGCTATCACCAACTTGGAGAAATAGTTGAAGAGAGTTGCCGCCGTCACCACCGTGGGGTTCGTCTTGGGATTGTTGCGGAAATAGTTGACGATGGCGATGCAGCGGGGATAGTCGCGACGGCATATGGCCGTGGTGAGCTCGAAATTGTTGAAATCCTTCGATATGCCTATATGTTTCTCCACATCTTCGGCCGTGATGCGTCGGGCGGCAGATGTGATGAGAATCAGCTTGTTGATTTCGCCGAAGAGCTTGCTGAGGGGAGCGCCTATGTATTCGCAGAGCATGTTGACGGCATTGTCGTCGACGGCTACTTTCCGCTCGCGGCAATAGTCCTTGACAAAAGCGGGGAGTTCATAAGAGCGGGGGACCTCCGATTTGAGTACCACGCCGCCGGCCTTCTTCACCGCCTTTGCCAATGCCGTCACGGCCGCCGTCTTGTCGCTCTTATAGGTGATCACGAGAGTGGCCTTGGTGTTGGGCTTCTGAGTGTAGGGCACGATTTTCTCCAGCTCGGTCTTGGCCTTATCCATGGCCTGCGCCTCCTTCAGCACCACCAGCTTACGGTCGGCGAATACGGGAAACTGTTGGGCGCTGTTGACAACAGTGTCGGCATTCGTCTCATAGCCGTAATACATGCTGAGGTTGAAGTCGCGGTCTTCAGGCGCCACCGTGTGCTCCACGAGGGCGTCGACAATCAGGTCGATGAAATATGGCTCCTCGCCATACAGAAGATAGAGCGGCTCTATGGCCTTCTTCCTTATATCGGCCACTATTTTGCGTGCGTCGGCTAAAGAGGACATGTTGTCAATGGTTTTTTTCGGTGAACCATATTAACAGTGTAGAGGCTGCGCAGCTGGCGGCGAAGAGCCAGGGGAAGCCGCCGGTGGTAACGAACAGGCTGTCGATATCTGCATCCAGCAGGCCTCTGCCCGTGAGCCATGCGCTCACCACCACTATCGAATTGTTGAGGGCATGAAGCCCGGCACCGGCCCATAATGACCCCGTGCGGTAATATACATAGCCGAACAGGGCCCCTAACAGAGTGCGGGGTATGAAGCCGAAAAACTGCATGTGGACGGCGCTGAATATCAGGGCCGACACTATTATGGCACCGGCCGCCCCCATACCGCTGCGGATGAACAGCTTCTGAAGGCAGCCACGGAAAAAGGCCTCTTCGGCAAAGCCCGTGAACACTCCTATTATCAGAATGTTCACAATCAGACCGCCTATGGAGGAGGTGTCGAGGATGGCTTGGGTGGCCACGGCACCTGAGTCCTCCCAGTTGCGGAAGGTCTGCTCTATCTGCGACATGGATGCCGGCAGATGAAGGTGCTCGTTCCAGAAAGTTGTCTGGTCGATTGCCGGATAAGCGAGCAGATATAACGCTATGGCCCACAACGCCCATCGCGGAGTCACGCACCTGTCGATACCCATGGCGGCAGCCGGGCGTGCCGACGTAAGCCACCATGTGATGAATGCCGGAGCCACGAATACCAGCGCACCCTGCAGCACCGACACCGTCAGGATGCGGGCACGGGCATCATGGATAAGCCCCGACATTATCTGCATGATGATGCCTGCAGCCAGGAACATCACCAGAAATGAAACGGCAAAGACTGCCCATCCATAGCGCGACGGCAGCAGTCTTTGCCTTATTCTCAGGTCATCGGTCGACATATCAGTCGAGATGTAGCAGTTCCATTATCTTGTCTTTGGCTGCGGAGAGGCCGTCGGGGTCTTTGCCGCCAGCCTGGGCGAAGAAGGGCTGACCGCCGCCGCCACCCTTGATGAGCTTGGCGGCCTCGCGCACTATCTGCCCGGCATTGTAGCCTTCCTTGACGAGCTCGTCGCTCAGAGCTATGGTGATCATGGGTTTGCCGTTGGTAATCGTAAGTCCTACGAATACCGTTGGGCCGTCGGCATTCTTGCGTATGGCGAAGGCCACGTTCTTCACAGCTTCCGCCAGTCGCGGACCTCCCAGGAATGCTACCTTGACGCCCTTCATAACCTTGGCCTTTTCCTCCACTTCCTTGATAAGGGCCTCGGTGCGTTCGCTCATGAATTTGTCCACCTCTTTGCGGAGCTCCGAATTTTCGGCAATGGCCTTCTGTATGTTGGCGCGGATATCCTTGGAATTGCCGAGCAGAGCGCTTATTTCCGACATCACATCCTGCACGGAGTCGAGCATATCCTCAACGCCTTTGCCGGTTACGGCCTCGATGCGGCGGATGCCGGCGGCTATGGAGCTTTCGTTGAGGATGCGCAGCATGCCGATGTTGCCGGTATTGGCCACGTGTGTGCCGCCGCACAGCTCCACGGAATCGCCGAAACGGATCACGCGTACCTTGTCGCCATATTTCTCGCCGAAGAGAGCCATGGCACCCATCTCGCGCGCCTCCGCAATAGGCAGGTCGCGACATTCCTGAAGCGGCATGGCCTCGCGGATGCGACGGTTCACAAGATGCTCCACCTTGCGGATCTCCTCGGAGGTCATCTTCTGAAAATGCGAGAAGTCGAAACGGAGTCCTTCGGGAGTGACCAGCGATCCTTTCTGCTCCACATGTGTGCCGAGCACTTCACGGAGAGCCTGATGCAGAAGATGCGTCGCCGAGTGGTTGGCCGACGTGTCGGCACGCTTATCTTTATTTACCACGGCTGTGAACACGCCGCTCATGTCGGCGGCAATCTTGCGCGTGAGGTGTACGGCAGTGTTGTTTTCGCGCTTGGTGTCGAAGATTTCTATTTTCTCGCCATCGGGCGCTATGAGCCAGCCGCTGTCGCCGACCTGTCCGCCCATCTCGCTGTAGAAGGGCGTCTTGTCGAGCATTATCTGGTAATACTCCTTGTTCTTCTGCTTCACCTTACGGTAACGGAGCACTTTGGCGGGAGTCTCGGTGGTGTCGTAACCCACGAACTCCTCGTTGCCGTCGTTGACTTCGGTCCAGTCGGAGTTTTCCACGGCGGCGGCGTTGCGGGCACGCTGCTTCTGCTTCTCCATCTCGGACTCGAACCCCTTGACATCCACTTCGAGTCCCTGCTCGCGGAGTATCAGCTCCGTGAGGTCGAGGGGGAATCCGTAGGTGTCATAGAGCGTGAAGGCATCCTCGCCGGAGACGGTCTTGCCGCCCGCTTTGACCGTACGGGCCACTATCGAGTCGAGAAGCTTTATGCCGTTGTCGAGCGTGCGCAGGAACGACTCTTCCTCTTCCTTTATAACTTTCTTTATCAGCGTGGCCTGTGCCGGCAGTTCGGGATAAGCCTCTCCCATCTGGGCTATGAGCACGTCGACGAGCTTGTAGAGCAGTGGCTCCTTGGTGTCGAGGAATGTGTATATGTATCTTACGGCCCTGCGTAGAATGCGACGAATCACGTAGCCGGCTTTGGCATTGGAGGGGAGCTGGTTGTCGGCGATGGAGAAAGCAATGGTGCGCACATGGTCGGCGGCCACGCGCATGGCCACGTCCGTTTTCTCGTCGACGCCATATTTACGGCCGGTGATCTGAGATATAGCCTCAATCAGCGGGGTGAAGATGTCGGTGTCGTAGTTCGACTTCTTGCCTTGGAGAGCCATGCACAGGCGTTCGAATCCCATGCCGGTGTCTATCACCTTGGCGGGCAGCGGCTCGAGATGTCCGTCGGCCATGCGGTTGTACTGCATGAACACCAGGTTCCATATCTCTATCACCAGCGGGTTGTCCTTGTTGACGAGTTCGGCGCCATCCAGGGCGGCTCTTTCCTCGTCGGAGCGGAGGTCGATATGTATTTCGGAGCAAGGGCCGCAGGGTCCCGTGTCGCCCATCTCCCAGAAATTGTCGTGGCGGCTGCCGTTGATGATGTGCGATTCGGGAAGATGCTTGCGCCATATTTCGGCGGCTTCGTTGTCGCGCTCCAGACCCTCGGGAGCATAACCCTCGAAGACCGTGGCATACAGACGCTCCGGATTAAGACCCAGCACGCCCACGAGATATTCCCAGGCAAAGTCGATGGCCTCCTTCTTGAAATAATCCCCGAACGACCAGTTGCCCAGCATCTCGAACATGGTATGGTGGTACGTGTCGTGGCCGACCTCTTCGAGGTCGTTGTGCTTGCCGCTCACGCGCAGACACTTCTGGCTGTCGGCCACGCGTCGACTTGCCGGCACACGATTGCCCAGGATTATGTCCTTGAACTGGTTCATGCCGGCGTTGGTGAACATCAGCGTCGGGTCGTCCTTAAGCACCATCGGTGCCGAAGGTACTATCCTGTGGCCACGCTCTTCGTAATATCTCTTGAATGATTCTCTAATCTCTTTGGATGTCATTTACAGCTGTATTTTAGCCCCTCGTATTGATGGCGGAGGGGTGATTTCGGGAATGCTCTTTGTGAACAAACCAATTGCAAAATTAGTGAATAATTAGTATTTTTGCAACCCCAAAGCGAATGGTGCGAATTGGCAAGGACTCAATATTACCGATATAATCCGGAGACCGACAATTTCGAGCGGGTATTTCCGACGTTCCGGCGCAGGATCACAAGTCTTGCACGCTTGTTGGCGTTGTCGCTCATCGTGGGCGGCATACTCTTTCTGGTGGCCTATTATGTTATAGACACCCCCGGCGAGCGGCGCCTCCGGGAGCAGAATGCCGTGCTCAAACAGCAGTATGAGATTCTCAACAGACGGTTCGACAATGCGCAGAAGGTGATGGATAATATCCAGAACCGCGACGACAACCTCTACCGTGTGTTGCTGCAGATGGAGCCTGTGACCGACATCCATCGCTATGCCGGCCTCAACAACGACCGTCGTTACCGCGAGCTCACGCAGCTTTCCGACGGCGGTCTGCTCAAATACATGACCCAGCGCATGGACTTCCTGGAGCGGCAGCTATATGCTCAGTCGCTCTCGTTCGACCAGATCAAGGAACAGGCGTCGCAACAGCGGCAGAACCTTGACCGTATACCGTCGTTGCTACCCGTCGACAAGGATAGGGCAACGCTGTCGGGCGGCTATGGCATGCGCCGCGATCCCGTGACGGGTCTGGCTGTGTTCCATGCCGGTCTCGACTATGCTGCTCCTGCCGGGACGCCTGTCTATGCCACTGCCGACGGCAAGGTCATTACTGCCGAACGAAAGAATATGTATGGCAACATCGTGGAGATCGACCATGGCTACGGCTATGTGAGCCGTTACGCGCATCTGTCGAAGATGTCGGTAAAGCCCGGCACGCTGGTAAAGGCCGGCAAGGAAATAGGCGCCATCGGCTCCACGGGCCGCTCCACCGGACCCCATCTGCATTATGAGGTGAGATTCAAGGGGGAGGCCCAGAATCCCATTAACTTCTCGTACCGGCAGCTGAACCCACGGGAATACAGCCGAATACTTACCGAAGCCGAAAACGCCTCCAATATCATGGACTGATGGAACAGACCCCCTTAGACAAAAAATATTACAAGATTCGCGATGTGTCGGAACTTCTGAACATAGCACCGTCGACACTCCGCTATTGGGAGCAGGAATTTCCGGAGTGCGCGCCGCGTCGCAGCGCCACAAACCAGAGATACTATACGCCTCAGAACATAGAGTGTCTGCGCATAATCCATTATCTGCTGAAAGTAAAAGGCTTGCGCATGGAGGCGGCCAAGGAACAGCTGCGCACCAACCGCCACAACATCTCCAAGCGCATGGAGGTGATAGACATCCTCACCAAGACCCGCGACGAACTCCAGGGCATGCTCACCGCGCTGAAGAAAAGGCGCGACTGATTGATAGTGATAAACGATAAAAGATCAGAGATAAACCGGCAGAGCAGGGACATCACTTTTTTTCTCCCGTTCTCTTGTGTCGAAAAAAAAAGAGTCTGTTCTCTTGTCGAAAAGAGAGCCCAATTCTACCGTTAAAAAAGAGTCAGTTCTCGCGTCGGAAATGGTGCCGGGGATCGGTCAGAGGTTGGAATTGTAGTAGGCGGGGTCGCCGGTGACGTTGGGGCCGACGAAAGGAGGCAGGGGATAGGCGGTGTCGCTGTCGGGGAGCTCTATCTCCGCCGTGGCGGGGCGTCGAGGGTTGATAAACTCGTCGACTTCCCATATGAAGCCGCCGTAAGGCACTATGTAACGGCGCTTCTCGATTACCGGACTCTCGCATAACGCCAGCATCTCCAGCGCATCCTCGCGCGGTATGGCATATTCGAACTCCTGACGGATGTCGCCATGATTCACGCCTTTGACCGAGAGATACCCCCGGTCGTCGTATATGCGCACCCGAACCACACGCTCAGGTACCCTCGACAGATACCCCTGTCTTATCTCATGACAACTCTCGCTCATAGCCTTATAGCTGTCGTCGGCTACAAGATATTTATGTTCTATCTCCAATCCCATAATAAACAAGTTCGGCCTATGCCGCGTTAGATATAACGGTATATGCGGAGAATTTATGTCTGTAGCGCAATAAAATATAGACTGTGACGAAACTCCGCGGCATCGCTGGCCGGGCAATAAGACCCCTCGGCAAGTGTTAATTTTAATATGGGATTCCACTTGAAGAACCAGATATACCGATATAATGACTTATCAGCAGCGGCGATACGATTGTTGGCATCGCTGATGCTGTTTGTATTGTCGGGAAGTGCGGATGCCATGGGCAGAACAGTGGGAGTGGTGACCGACGCCGATACGGGCGAGAAGCTGTCGTATGTCACGGTATGTGCCGGAAAAGGGAAGAAACGAAGTTGCGTAACCACCGACTCTCTGGGCGTGTTCGTGATGAATGAATTGCCGTCGCCAACGCTTCAGGTCCGGTCGGAAGGGTATCAGCCACAGAATGTTAAGGTCAAGAATTCAAGCGACACTTTAAGAATAGGACTTGTGCCGAAGGTCACCGAGCTGGCCGAGTTCGTGGTGCGCCCCAAGAAGCAGAAGTATTCCAAAAAGAACAATCCGGCCGTGGATTTGATGCAGAGGGTGCGTGCCGACATGGAGCGTATAAGCCCCGACACGGTGGACGGCTACAACTATGACCTCTACGAGAAGATGGTTGCCGGCATATATGGTTTCGACGAAGGGAAGACGATGCTGTATATACCTGTCAAGGACCGGAAGCGGCTGATGTCGCTGATAGATACGGCGATATGGACGGGCGACAGGGTGATGAACCTGGCCATCAAGGAGCGTAGCGGCGTACATGTCTACGACAAGGCGCGCGGCAAGACGCTCGACCTGCTCACGGCTCAGCGCAACGACGGCCTCGACAAGGAGTTCAGCCGGGAATATACCAACGTGTTTCTCGACGACGTGGTGAGCGAGATTGACATCTTCGGCAACGACATCAAGCTCCTACGCAATACGTTCGTGAGCCCGCTGTCGCGAATAGGTGCCGACTTTTACAAGTATGAGATAGTGGATACGGTAAGAATCGGCGACCAGGAATGCGTGGAGCTTGCCTTCGTGCCCCACAAGGCCGAGATGACCGGTTTCAACGGCAAACTATACATACCCGTGGGCGATAGCGTGAAGTATGTGCGCCGCGCCATGATGCGACTCCCTAAAAGCGCTAACGTGAACTATATCCGCCAGCTGGTGATCAGTCAGAATTTTACCCTCGACTCCCTCGGCAAACTTCACAAGACTCTCGACGACCTCGTGATGAACGTGCAGATCATACCCAAGACGCCGGTGCTTTACTTCTCCCGGCAGACGCGCCATGCAGGCTTCAATTACCGCGGACGACCCGAATACGACGCATATATGGACAAGATTGGCAATCATTTCATGCTTGCCGAGGATGACGTGACCGACGAGGAATATTGGCGCGGAGTGCGGCTGATACCTCTGACACGCGCCGAGGCAAACCTCTTTGCCGACAATTCCGTATTCAAGACCGACAAGGGTTTCTGGTGGTTCAAGAAGATACTGGCCATAGTGGTGAAAGGGTATATCCAGACGGGAGGCAAGAACAGCGCTTTCGACATAGGCCCGATAGACTCCTTTATTAGCTATTCGAAGGCCGGAGGCTGGCGTGTGCAGCTCGGAGGTATGACCACAGCCAATCTGTCGCCACATTTTTTCATGCGCGGCTATGCCGCCTACGGCTTCGGCGACCATCGCTGGAAAGGAGGCGCAACACTCGAATATTCCTTTGAGCGCAAGAAATATTACCCCGGTGAATTTCCTATGAACAACATACGGGCCTCATGGAGCTACGACCTCGACCAGACGGGCGCGGGACTGTCGTGGGGCGAGGGGGGAAGCTCGATACTCAACTCATGGCGGCGCGTCGACAACGACTACGTTACCTACCGCCATAAGCTGACCGTGGATTACATCAAGGAATGGCGCAACAACCTGTCGATCAACGTCGGTCTCGACTATGTGAGGCAGGAGGAGTCGCGATATGTGAAGTTTGAGGATGGCTTCGGTGGTCGTTTCCCACATTTCACACGTGCCGCCTTCACGGGCACATTACGCTGGGCACCCGGCGAGAAAACCGTGCAGCAGCCCACAAGCCGACTGCATGTCAACAGAGACGCGCTCGTCATAAGCCTTACTCAGGAATATGGCTTCAAGGGTCTTTTAGGCTCCAAGTTCAATTATTCGAAGACAGCGCTGGCCGTCGACAAGGTGTTCTGGTTCTCGGCCTTCGGTTACGCCGACGTGCGACTGCGTGCCGCAAAGATATGGACGCAGGTGGCTTTCACCGACTTCCTCTGGCAGGACGCCAACACCTCCTACATGATGAAAAGCAGTTCATTCTCCCTGCTCAACCCTATGGAGCTGGCAATGGACCAGTTTGCCGGCTGGAGCATAGAATATCACGCCAACGGACTCCTTTTCAACCGCATACCGCTCATCAAAAAGCTGAAGCTCCGGGAAGTGATAGGCTTCAAGGGATTTGTGGGCTCGCTCACCAAAAAGAACAATCCCGAATATTCGTCGGGAGTGTTCCGTTTTCCCGACCCGGCCACGCGGCCCATGGGCTCCACGCCATATATGGAGTGCTCCGTGGGACTGGAGAACATCCTGACGTTCCTGCGCGTTGACTGTGTATGGCGCCTCACTTACCGCAATGCTCCAAATATATCGAAATGGGGTGTGAGGGTAGGCTTCAATTTCACGTTCTAAAGCGTAAAATAATAATATTTAACATGGAGGTTTGGGGGAGTTAACTTAATAAATATTATTTTTGCATTTGAAAAATAGGCCGGCAAATAAGCAACTGTTGAACAGTTCTTTGTCATCAAAAGGCCGTTAAAGAGAGAAAAAGGCACAGATAAATATTATGGAAGAAACAATCAACATCAGGGAGCTAAACGACCTGATAGCATCTAAGAGTAGCTTTGTAAGCATGATACGCACGGGGATGGACCGTCGGATAGTAGGACAGGAACATCTTGTCGACAGTCTGCTGATAGCATTGCTGTGCGAGGGTCATGTGCTGTTGGAGGGCGTTCCGGGTCTTGCCAAGACACTCGCCATAAAGACTCTTGCCAGCCTTGTGGATGCCAGATACAGCCGCATACAGTTCACCCCCGACCTGTTGCCTGCCGATGTGGTCGGCACGCTCATCTATAGCGTGAAGAAAGAGGAGTTCGAGGTCAAGAAGGGTCCCGTGTTCGCCAACTTCGTGCTCGCCGACGAGATTAACCGTGCGCCGGCCAAGGTGCAGAGCGCCCTGCTGGAAGCCATGCAGGAACACCATGTCACCATCGGCGACGACACTTTCCAGCTCCCCGAGCCTTTCCTCGTGATGGCCACCCAGAACCCCATAGAGCAGGAGGGCACATATCCGCTGCCCGAAGCGCAGGTAGACCGTTTCCTCCTCAAGGTGGTGATCGGTTATCCCAACAAGGAGGAGGAGAAGCAGATTATCCGCCAGAACATCCGCGGCAAGCTCGAGCCCGTGAAGCCCGTGCTTGATACCAGGGAGATTCTTGAGGTGCAGAAGATTGTGGAGAAGATATATATCGACGAGAAGATCGAGAACTATATCGTCGACATAGTGTTCGCCACCCGCACTCCGGCGAAGTATGGACTCAACGACCTTCAGAGCCTGATATCGTTCGGGGCGTCGCCGCGTGCCTCCATAAGCCTTGCCAAGGCTGCCCGCGCGTATGCCTTCCTCCAGGGCAGGGGATATGTGATTCCCGAGGATGTCAGAGCCGTATGCCACGATGTGATGCGTCACCGTATCGGCCTTACCTATGAGGCCGAGGCAAACAATATTACCCCCGACGACATCATCAGCGATATCCTTGACAAAGTAATAGTGCCATAACAACGTGGACGCCAACGAACTGCTGAAGAAGGTCCGCAAGATCGAGATCAAGACCCGCGGACTTAGCCAGAACATATTTGCCGGCGAGTATCACAGCGCCTACAAGGGTAGAGGCGTGATATTTTCGGAAGTGCGCGAATATGTTCCGGGCGATGATGTGCGCGATATCGACTGGAATGTGACAGCCCGTCACAACAAGCCTTTCGTGAAAGTCTACGAGGAGGAACGCGAGCTTACCGTGATGCTGCTTGTCGACGTGAGCGGCAGCCGACTCTTCGGCGCCGCCGGCGACAACAAGATGGAGAAAATGGCCGAAATCGCCGCAACTCTCGCCTTCTCGTCGATACAGAACAACGACAAGGTAGGCATGATTCTCTTCAGCGACAAGATAGAGAAATTCATACCGCCGAAAAAGGGACGCCGGCATATCCTGCTGCTGATTCGCGAAATCATCAATTTTGTGCCGGAGAGCCAGGGCACGGATATAGATGTGGCGTTGCGTTTCATGACCAACGCGTTGAAGAAGCGTACAGCGGCATTCCTGATATCCGACCTTATCGACAGCCACGACTATTCGCAGAGTCTCGTGATAGCGAGCCGCAAGCATGACCTCGCCGCCATACAGGTTTACGACCGGCGCGACGCGGAGATCCCCGATGTGGGACTCGTGAAGATGCGCGACCTCGAGACCGGCAGGGATGCCTGGATAGATACCGGCAGCAAGAAATTGCGCAAGATGTATGCCAAGGCATGGTACGACCGGCAGCAGTGGATTGCCGGTGTACTGGCAAAAAGCGGAGTGGACATGGCTTCTGTGACCACCGACGAGGACTTCGTAAAGAGCCTCCTCGGCCTCTTCCGCCGAAGAGGCGTGGCCCGACACTGACTGATGTTATGAAGAGAATAGCAAATTATCTTACAATACTGCTGGCGTTGCTGCTGACGTCGCTGCACATGCAGGGGGCGGCGGTGGTGAAGGCCCGCCTCGACAGCACCGTGCTCCTCATGGGCAAAACCACTACACTGCAGCTCGATGTGGAGGAACCCGCTGACAGCAAAGGGCATTTCGAGCTGTTCAAGAGCCTTACGGAAAAAGGATATGCCGGCGTATGCGGCGACAGCGTGGAGCTGAGGATGCCGTCAAAAATCGACACCGTGAACGCCGGCTCTTCCCGACGCATGCGCTATTATGTGCATGTGCAGGCCTTCGACTCCGGAGCCTATGTGCTCCCGCCTTTCGCCTACATTAGCGGCAAGGATACGCTTTACTCCAATCGCGTGGCTCTCAAGGTGGTGCCCGTGAATGTGACTGCCAATGACCCTATCAAGGATTATGCCGGCACGTCCGACCCGGAAGACCCCTCGTTCTTCGACTTTGTTCCTCAGTGGATGGTCGACTGGTGGTGGGTGCTCCTGCTCGCACTGTTGGTGGTTGCCGTCGGCGTATGGATGGCACTGAGATACAGGAAAAAGGGGAGCATTCTGCCCCAGAAACCGCTGCCTACCCCTTATGAGGAGGCTATGGCTTCGCTGCGCGACCTCAAGGCTCGCAAACTCTGGGAACAGGGGCAGGAAAAGGAGTATTTCACCGAGCTTACAGAGATTCTGAGAAAATACCTCTACCGCCGTTTCGGCATCAACGCCATGGAGATGACTTCACGCCAGATACTCCACAGCCTGTCGAAGAACAATGAGACCAAGGACAAGCGAGTTTATTTCCGCAAGATACTCGATATGGCCGACTTTGTGAAATTTGCCAAGGTCCGTCCGTTGCCCGACGACAACATCGCCAGCTACGACAATGCCGTGAGGTTCGTGGAGGAGACCAAGCCGGTGCCTCAGGCAGAACCTGAAAAGAAAGGAGGGGAGGAGTGATGCTCTATCCGGGAATGTTACTGCTGTTGCTGCTGTTGTTGCCGCTTACAGCATGGTATATATGGAAATGGCGTGGCGGAGATGCCTCATTGGGAGTCTCCACGCTGTCGCCATTCAAGGGAATCACGGCCAAGGGTAAGGTGCTGCTGATGCATGTGAGCTTCGGTCTGCAGCTCGTGGCTATAGCCGGCATCATCGTGGCACTCGCCCGTCCGCAGACCCACGACAGCATGAGCTCCTCAAATGTGGAGGGTACCGACATCGTGCTCGCTCTCGACATCTCAAGCTCCATGCTTGCCAACGACCTGCAGCCTACCCGCTTCGACGCCGCCAAGGATGTGGCCCAGAAATTCGTCAACGGTCGCAAGAACGACAATATAGGTCTTGTGGTGTTCTCCGGCGAGAGTCTGTCGCTGATGCCTCTCACCAACGACAAGGCTGCTCTTGTGAATGCCCTGCAGAATGTGCGCACCGGCGCCCTTAACGACGGCACCGCCATCGGCGACGGCCTCGCAAGCGCCCTCAACAGAGCCGCTTCCGGACAGGCAAAGTCGAAGAGCATCATTCTCCTCACCGACGGAACTAACAATGCCGGTGACGTAGCCCCAGCTACTGCCGCCCAGATTGCTCGCCAGAAAGGTATCAAGATTTATACCATAGGTGTGGGTACCAACGGTTCCATACAGATCACCGACCCTTACGGTTTCTCCACCACAACCATGGAGACCAAGATTGACGAGGCCGCTCTCAAGAATATCGCCAAAATCACCGACGGCAAATATTTCCGGGCTACCGATTCCAGAATGCTCCGCGATGTGTTTGCCGAAATCGACGAACTCGAAAAGACGCGCCTCAATGTCAACACATATACTCAGACTGAAGAGAATTTCATGCCCTGGCTCCTGCTGAGCCTTTGCGCATATAGCCTCTTCCTGCTGCTGAGATATACGGTGCTAAGAAGAATCCCGTGATGTCTGCGACTCCGTTGTATTAAGTGCGCTCCAAGCGACTGATAAAGGAATAATTATGTTTAGCTTTGCATATCCTGAAATATTATATTTATTACTGCTGGTACCGCTGTACGTAGGGCTTTACGCATGGTCGCGTTATGCTCACAAGCGGAATCTGCGGAAGTTTGGCCGTCTCACGTCGCTGTTGCCGCTGATGCCGGGGATGTCGCCCTATAAGCCGCCGTTGAAGATATGCGTCCAGATGGTGGCTCTGTCGCTGCTCATCCTGGCATGCGCGCGTCCCTGGGGTGGGGTCAAGAACCAGAAGACCACCAAAGAGGGTATAGAGGTGGTCATCGCCGTGGACGCCTCCAATTCAATGCTTGCTTCCGCTACCGCCGACCCTAACGGCTCATCGCGTATGCGTACCGCAAAGTTCACTCTCGAAAAACTGATCAACAGGCTCGACAACGACCGTGTGGGGCTTATCATATATGCCAACAATGCATATACGCTGATTCCCGTCACAAACGACTATGTGTCGGCCAAGATGTTTCTCAACTCCATCGACCCGAGTCAGATCAAGGACCAGGGCACCAACATCACGTCGGCTATAAATCTTGCCGTGAATTCCTTCTCCGACAACAAGGAGGCCGGCAAGGCACTGATATTGCTTACCGACGCCGAGGAGCTGGAAAACAAGGAGGAGGTGATGCAGGCTGCCTCGGCTGCCGCCCGTAAAGGGATCCAGGTGGATGTGGTGGGTGTCGGTTCGCCCACTGCCGTGACAATCCCCGAGGGTGACGGCGTAATGATGGATTATGAGACCGGACAACCTGTAAGGACTGCCCTCAACGAAGACCTTGCCGCCGAAATCGCCAAGGCCGCCAAAGGTATCTATGTCAACGCCGGCAACAAGGATGCTCTCGGCGAACTCGACCGTCAGCTCGACACCCTCAAGAAGGCTGCTCTCGAGGGCAGCACCTATTCGCAGCACGACGAGCTCTTCTACATCTTTGCCGCCATTGCCCTGGCTCTGATGTGTGCCGACATATTCCTGCTCGACAGAAAAATCGGCTGGCTATCCAAAATTTCCTTCTTCCGCAAAGAAGACAAGACGCAGACAGAATCATGAAAAGAATCATAATTACAATCATGGCGTTGTTGTTGGCGGTGATATGTGTCGCCGACATGCAGGCGTCTACCCGCAAGGAACGGCAGCTTGTATCCAAAGGCAACAAGCTTTATACCGAGCGGAAGTTCGTGGAGGCGGCGAGCGCCTACAGCGAGGCTCTTAAGGAGAATCCCAACTCGGCCTCGGCGCAGTACAATCTGGGTCTTGCCACGATGCGTCAGGTTACTAATCCGTCCGATACCACGCCGGCAGCAAAGGCTAAGCTCCAGGCCGCCGCTAAAAGCTTCGAATCAGTGGCACAGCGGGCCAAGGATAAGCCGGGAATCGCCGCGAAAGCCAATTATAACCTCGGTAACATGGCTTTCAACACTAAGGATTATGCCGGTGCAGTGCAGCATTACAAGCAGGCGCTGCGTATCGACCCCGACGACAATAATGCCCGCCATAACCTTCGAATAGCCCAGAAACAGCTCCAGAACCAGAACAAGGATAAAAACAAGAATCAGAATCAGGACCAGGACAAGAAGGATCAGGACAAGGAGAAGGATAAGCAGAACCAGCCACAGCCTCAGGACCGCAACAAGGAGCAGCAGCCGCAGCAACCCAAGGAGCAGCAGATAAATCAGCAGACCGCCGAGCGGATTCTTCAGGCCGTGGAGAATAAGGAGAACCAGACACGCGCCCGTGTCAACAGGGCTTCCCGAGGTGAGCGCGCCGGTCAGACCGGTGCCGCCCAGAAACGTTGGTAATATCAGACGAATCATGAAGAGAATCCATATAATATTGATGTCGGTGGTGCTGATGTTGGCGGCATGTCCCTCTTTCGGGCAAGAGAGCGCGAAATACGACAAACGGGATTTCAAGCTCGCCTGGAATGTGGACCGTCTGAAAGTCTACCAGCAGGAGCCGGCGGTGCTCACCCTCTATCTGTGGACTCCCGAAATGGAAGTCACGGGGGCTGCCGAAAGCAAGGCTCCCGAATTGAGCCGTGGCTCGTTTGCCACAAAGCAGAAGGCCGACATTGCCGAAAGAGCCTCTGTGGTAGAGAAGGATGGTCGCCGTTGGTATGTTTATCCTGTGGATTCATATGCCGTGACCATGGCCGACGCCGGCAAGCATATCCTCCGCAACGGCAGATACATGGTGGATGTGTCCGTGCCCACTATCTATGACGACCCCTTCTGGGGTCGCGTGCAGTCAGTGCGCTCCGAAAGGATTGAAGTGCCGGTGGATCCCTTGACGATAGAGGTGCAACCCCTCCCCGACATAAAGGGAGGCGACATGTTCTCGGGTTCTGTAGGCGCTTTCTCGGTGGATGTCTCCGTTCCCCCGGGCGATATCTATCTCAACGAAGACGCAATAGCCATAATCACTGTCAGAGGCCCCGGATATATGGGCGAGAACGTGCTCCCCGAATATAACGAGGCGTTCACCGAAGGTACGCGCCTGAAGTCGTTCTCCGAAAACCGTAACCAGTACATCGACAAAGGGTGCCTCGTCAGCGAGGTCAAACTCGAATGTACATTCATACCCACATCACGCGAAAACGCTTTCATAGGACCGGTAAGGTTCATGTTCTTCAATCCGGAAACGGGTAAATACCAGAAAGTGGAGTCGGAGAAGGTCAAGGTGAAAGTGAAATCGATAGCCGGCAAGAGCAAGGTCCATGAAATCTGAACTGTGAGAAGCCCACAACAGAAGAAAAAATGAGAACACTGACTATATCGTTGCTAATAATATTGGGGAGTCTGCTTACTGCATGGGGAGGTAGCGTCCATGTGTCGGTGGTGCCGCCCAACGGCAAGCGTAACATCGAAGTCGGCGACCTGTTCTATATC
>Ga0073906_1002929_pt1 | contig 20935 bp, 15 predicted proteins | sample Inofromicrocosms_FD_65485 | JGI IMG/M metagenome (GOLD analysis project Ga0073906, IMG submission 65485) | Mouse cecum microbial communities from Vienna, Austria - Inoculum for glucosamine and mucus D2O microcosms | ecosystem: Host-associated > Mammals > Digestive system > Large intestine >...
CTATAATTGCACAATATAAAAACCCATTGTTAATATATTCTGTAAAATCTGACGGGCTTCCAGTAATAATTTCTTCATCACTATATCCCAGGTTACGCCCAATATATAATTTAACATCTAAAAGCCCATACTGTATACAAAGACCTGCAAGCCCTGCAACACTATCCTTTGCACCAAGAAGCACAAATGTCTTTTTATTGTTTTTTATTGCATTAATAATATTCTGCACCCTTCCATGAAGGCTTATAAGTTTTATATCCTGCCAGTCCGTTTTTAGTTTTGAGGCAAAATATACTACAGAAGATATACCCGGAATAATCTTTATATTATATTCCTGTAATCCTGATAATACCTCTTCCAGCTTTTTTGCACCACTGTAAAAGCCAGTATCACCAGAAAGCAGGACTGCAATTTTTTTATAATGCGGATGTTCTTTAATATATTGGAATATTAAACCAGCATCATAAGCGTTATAAACTTCTTTACATAACATATTTACAACGCTGCCTGCCGTTTCAAGCAGCCTTCCTGTACCAATTACAAGTTCTGCTTCTTCCAGTACAGCAAGCCCGTCTATAGTAATAGTCCCTTTATTGCCCATCCCCATTCCAGCCAGTACAATTTCCTTATGTAAATCATTATTACCAGTGTCTGTACCACCATCTTTAAGCCCAAGCGTTTTAATAATATCATTAAATGTATACCCTGTTTCTTCTACAGGTCTTTTTAAAATTATTATATCTGTGCCCGTTTCCTTTGCAGCAGCAATCTTTTCTGGAAAACCGCCTGCCCTGCCGCTTTCTTTCATAACAATAAACCTGGCACCTGACTGTTTTATTAACGCAATATTAGTTTCTTTAGAAAAAGGACCTTGCATTGCAATTATCTGTTTTCCATTAAGCCCTGAATTACTGCAAATCTCTATAGCATTAACAGAAGGAAGCACTCTTGCAGTAATACGGCTTTTATCCGTTATTCCACCACAAAATACTGGCAGGTCTTTGCTGCCTGTAGTTAATAATATCCTGCCTGCTACCTTGTCCAGATATTCTGCTGCCTGGCTGGCATCTTCAAAAAACTTTATATCGTTATCCTTGTTATTATAAATATTATCACGCAAAAGACGCAGATAAACTGTGCCTGTCCTGGTACAAGCCCTTTTTACATTCTCTGATATTAAAGAAGCATAAGGATGTGTTGCATCTATAACATAAGAAAACTGGCTGCCACCTGCATCTGGTTCTATAAGCCTGCAAATATCATCCAAATCCATACGCCCGCAGATAACAGTAATATTTCCTGTCCCGGAAATAAGTTGTTCCCCATATTCTGTTGCAACACAAACTGTGCACCTTATGTTATTACTGTCAAATAATTCTGCAAGTTTCCTGCCCTCACTTGTACCACCAAATAACAGAACTGGTTTATCCCGCATTCCTGTTGTTTTATAACCTCTTGGTGTAACCATTTTGCCATTAATAATTTCTGTCTGTGAATTTCCAATAAATACAGTAGTAAACATATTTACGGGAGTTTCCATAAGTTCTTTTAACGTACAGACTTTATAAGCTTCCCCTTGCCTGCCAATATTTTCTGTTATTCCACAAACTGTTTCTGGTGACGCATATTTTAATACAAGCTGGCATGCCTTTTTCAGATATCCTGCACGTTTTTTGCTTGATGGATTATAAAAGCATATAATCATGCCGGCATATGCCGCTGCAAGTATACGCTTCTCTATCTTCTCCCATGGTGTAAGCAAATCACTTAAGCTTATAACTGCAAAATCCTGTATTAATGGTGCACCAAGCAATGCCGCACCTGAACTGGCAGCAGTAACCCCAGGTACAACTTCAAGCTGTATATCTGGATAAGCCTTCCCTGTATGGTACATTAATTCTGCCATTCCATAAATTCCCGCATCCCCGCTGCATACAAGTACAACATTTTTTCCCTCCATAGCCTTTTCAAAACATAAAACACATCTTTCATATTCTTTTGTCATACCAGTTGAAAGAAATTCTTTATCCTTAAAATACTGTTTTACAAGTTCTGTATATACATTATATCCAATAATTGTATCACAGAAAGAAAGCACTTCAAATGCTTTTAACGTCATATTTTCAAAATCACCAGGCCCAATCCCTGTAATATATATTTTACCCAAAATCTATACTCCATTTTCTAATTGCGGCTGCAACTGTAATTCCATTGCCTGCCTGTTTTGTTAATATAAGTTCCTTTTCACCTTGCGGGAAAAGTGCTGCACGTTCGCATACATTTCCAATACCTGTTATCTCCTGGACAAACTCCGAATAACTTGTACTGCCTGTTACAGTCCCAAGTTCCTCTGCACTATAAAAACTAACTGGCAGGTGTTCTTTTTCTGCAAATTCCAGAATTCCAGGTTCATTCTTTTTAATATCTATTGTTGCAATCCCTTCTACAGAACGTATAAAAATACCAGAATTATTTAAAGCTTCACTTATAAAAGAACTTATCTCACTATAAGTCTTAGACTTGCGGCATCCTGTTCCAAGTGTAACCACTTTTGGTATAAGATAAAGCATTATACAATCTTTATTATTAGATATATCACATTCCCTGAAAACAGTAAATGGTGAAACCACTATATTATACTTACTTATACTACACCTGCTGGTATTATATAAAAAATTATCCTGGAACTTTTTAATATAAAAATTATCTGGAACTTTCCCAGTTATTTCTGCATTACAAAAAACTGTAACAGGACTTCCTTCAATAACTGCCGCCTGTATTCTTCTTGCTGCTTCCATATTTTCTATATATAAATTATTCCGTTCTGCAAATAAATCTATAGCAATTTTATTATGTATATCTGAAGACGTAGTAATAACAGCATTAGCATTTAATTCAGAAGCAATGATTTTTGTCCATTCATTTGCCTTGCCAAGGTGTCCTGATAAAAGGGAAATTATATTAATTCCCATATCATCAGCCACTAAAACTGCCGGGTCAGTGAATTTGCTGTTAATAAAGGGCGCAATGCTCCTTACTGCTATTCCGCATGCCCCCGTAAATATTATAATATCATCCTCTTCAAAATGGATGCCTGTCCACTCTCTTAAACTACAATTAATATTTTCAATATCATTACATGAAATACTGTTCTTTCCAGTATATAATCTCACATTACAATTATGCTTAATTAAAATATCTTTAAATTCCAGCGAAAGGGATGCTCCATATTTTGTAAAACTAATTATTGAAACCATTATCTTTTTATAAGGTTTTCCCATTCCTCAATTCCTTCCATATACCCAAATGTTTCCTTATCATGGAAACCTTCTACCAGCATATGTTTTAATTTCTCATGAAAATCTTTATCCAATTCTTTAAATTTCATATGGCTATACATAAATGACTTAGTATAACCTGTTATATGCATAAGTGAACTTAACATTACTTTTACAATAGATAAAGTTGCATTTGTATCTTTCTTATAAACTGCCAAATCCAGTTTACATGACTGGGAATGATAATCCCCCATATCAAAAAGAACAGCAAGCCCGCTTAACTTATCTGCCCATTTTTCTGCCAGCTCTATATTATTCTCCTTTATTGAAAGCACACACAGGCTGTTAAACACCATATTCAGGATATTACACTCAGAAAATAATATTTCCTCATATGCTTTATAAGCCCCTTCTGTATTGCCTGTCTTACTGTAAATAACTGCCTGCATCCTTTTCCTTGAAGCACTGTCTTCTGGAAAATATTCTAAATATTTTTCTGCTTCCTTATAATTCTCTTTCCTTAGATAATAACCAAATAATGCATTAGCCGCTTCTTTTTGTACATTAGCATCCACACTTTCCATAGCCCGTTTATACCATTCCAAAATCTGTTTTTCATATCTTTCTTTATCCTGTATCTGGTTATTTCCTGGAAATATACTGTGTGAATCAAGAATTAATGCAAGCTGCCATATTAACTGGCAGCAGTCCGGGTACTGTTTTATAATATCCGCTGCATACTGGAATACATTACAATAATTTTCTGTTTCAAGCTTCCTGTCAATTTCTTTAATAATTGATGAAATTTCCTCCTGCGATAATTCATCTTTAAATGACAAAAGAGTTTCAAGTGTAATACCTAAAAGCCTGGCAACAGGTGTTAGAAGGGAAATATCTGGCTGGCTTATGCCATGCTCCCACTTATTTACCGCAGGCGCAGTTATGCCAAGACGCTTTGCCATCTCCTCCTGTGTCATATTTTTTTCTTTCCTGTACTTGCGGATTACTTCGCCAATTTCCATTTATATATCCTCCTGGTAAATTATATAATGCCAATACCTGGCAATACCATACTAGCAGAATACCACACTCTGTTCAATTGAACAGGAATTAACTTATATTAATATATTTTAACCAGCAGTTAATTCCGCAAAAACTCTTCTGATTTAAAATGATGTGGCAGATACCTTGCAAGATATTTTTCCATAAACCCATCCACTTCTGCCATTACTCTTTCTGATAAATTAAAACTGTACAGTTTTTCAAACGGGCTTGAAATTATATACTGCAATGCATATCTTGCATCAGCACTTAATTTTACAGGATAATGCCCTTTGAACTGTATATCCTTTTTCTGGCATTCTTCACAAACCAGCCCTCCCTCTGCCATATAAACATTATATGCATCTGTATTTCCACAGCGCACACATGCAAATACACCTGGCGCTTCCCCCTGCACTGACATAAAACGCAGTTCAAATATCCTTCTTATAAGCTGTGCGGGGACTTTGCCTGCCTGCAGCGCCTTAAATGTTATGTATAAAAGAAGCAGTTCACTATCTGCCCTTACACTTTCCCTTGTTAAATATCTTGCAATTTCTGTAAAGTATGATGCATAGCATAACAAGTCATAATCGTCTGCAAGATTTCCAAAATAACTGGTGATTATGCCTGATTTTAATGAATATGAATTACGTCCCTCATACATCTGGAATTCCCCAAATGTAAACGGAACTGTACATGCAGACAGGGCGCTGTTCTGTTTCCTTGCGCCCTGTGCAAATGCTGGTATCCTGCCCTGTTCCCTTGTAAGTATTTCAATACGTTTATCATACTCCTTTAATGGGGAAGATACCAGTATCATACCTGTAAGTGTAACAATTTCCCTCAATCCAGCCCTCCATATACTGGCAGAACCAGCACTTGTAACCGCTAACAGGTGGATTTGCCAGAACATGATGCAGTTCCTCCAGTGTTCCTATAAACCTCTGTTTCCTGCCTGGCTTCTGCTGCCTGTGTACTATCTGCCTTATTATGTGCCGCATCTCCCACACTGTTGCGGTATTTTAAGTAATCTTCAACCTTGCCTGAAACGGCAAATTTATCCCAGCAATCTTTCTCTTCCATGTCACCACCATACCTTTCCACAGCCTGGCATACAGGACAGGATATCAGCCTCTCCATGCCTTGCAATGCCAGTTCCATAATGCTTCCCAATATGGAGCTAAACTGTGATAATATGATAGCCTTTATTACATTCCAATATACTGGTATGTTTTGTAAACAATTCTTATAAATTCCAGCCTTATAAATCTATATCGTTTTTATTATACCCGAAATTCTTTATAAGCATGTCACTGTTACGCCAGTCTTTCTTTACCTTAACCCATAGCTTAAGGTTTGTTTTACAGGCAAGCAGCGACTCAATGTCTTTTCTTGCTTCTGTGCCAATCTTTTTAAGCATACTTCCCTGTTTTCCTATTATAATTCCTTTATGCGAATTGCGCTCACATATAATTGTTGCATCAATATCAATAATATTGCCCTTTGTACGTTCCCTCATACGCTCTATTGCAACAGCGATGCCATGAGGCACTTCATCATTAAGGTTTCTTAATGTTTTCTCACGAATCATTTCCGCAACTATCTGGCGCTCTGGCTGGTCTGTTATTGTATCTTCATCATAATAACATGGCCCTTGTGGAAGATACCTTATAATTGTATTTACAAGGTCATCCGTATTCTCACCGTTAAGTGCAGAAACAGGTATAATCTCTGCAAAACTGGCAATATCCTTATAAGCATCTATAAATTTAAGGATTTCCGCTTTATTTACAGTATCTATTTTATTAATAACAAGTATTACAGGTATATTTGCCTTTGCAACACATTCTGCAATATGCTGTTCGCCTGCGCCTATAAATGTTGATGGTTCTACAAGCCATAATATTACATCAACTTCTTTTAATGTCCTCTCTGCAACAGAAACCATATATTCACCAAGCTTGTTTTTAGCTTTATGTATGCCTGGTGTATCAAGGAAAATTATCTGCCCGTCTGCACATGTATATACTGTCTGTATGCGGTTTCTTGTTGTCTGCGGTTTATTGGAAGTAATTGCTATTTTCTGCCCTACAAGCGTATTCATAAGAGTTGACTTGCCAACATTAGGCCTTCCTATAAGAGTTACAAATCCTGATTTAAACTTGCCCATTAAATCCTCCATTCAAAATATTTTGTATTTAAGAATGTCCCCGAGGTCCGCACACCTGCAGTCCGCCAGAGGCATTTCTCTTAAAGTTTTTACCCTGGTTATTTTAAGATAAAACTTTTATTTCATCAAATATATCTTTTTCATCTTTTATATGCTTCTCATTACCTATTACACATATATTTCCTTTTTCTGCTACTTCCCTTATTACCTCTGCTGCCTTGCGTATATCTTCAATGCTGCATGCAAGAATACTGTCCCTTTCTTTCTGGAGCACCTCATAAGGTACTTTCTTAAAGTATGCAGTCATTGAACGGTTGCCCTTCATATTAGGTGTTAATGGTGTATCAATATTACTTATTGCGCCTATTATTGTTTTTGTAATCTCTCTTTCATCTGCATTATAGTTCTCAAGGTAATCTGCTGCATTTTCATATACATCAATTGTAGATGAAAGATTAGGGTCGCGGTATGAAGCAAAATACCACTGCTTTTCCCTTGTAAAGTTACATTTTACACCATATGCACCACCTTTAACACGTACTTCATTCCAGAGGTAGTCATAATTTAAAAGATGCTGTACAACATTTAATGTTCCAAAGTCTGCATCTGTAACACTGCCAAATGTGCCGCCAAGTGCAACATACTGTATTTCAGCAGGTGTTGTAAAGGCTTCTTTCTTCATTTTAATATCTGGTGTATATTTACTAATGGACGAAAGCCCGTCATCCTGTCCTGTGCTTTCAAACTCCGCAAGCCCGTCTGTAAATGCAGGTATTGCCTCTTTTAATACTTCTAAAGCTTCTTCTTTACATGTACATGAGATAAGAAGTTTATCCTTTTTAAATATTTCTTTTACAAGTGCACTGCATCCTCTAATAAGGTTTTCCTTTTCCTCATCAAAGTTTTCATCAAGACGCACAAGATAATCATAATAGCCAATTCCAGAAGAATGGTCTATAAGCCATGCACTTTCTGAATTACATGCATTTACACGTATTGCTGCTGCCTGGTTTCCTGCTGACATAAGACGTACTTTAAGTCTTGAACGGCTTTCTGCAACTACTTCACGCAGATGTTTTTCATCTGTAAAAATTGTTTTAAACATCATTTCCGCCATAAGCCTTAATGCATCAGCTGCCTTGTCTTCAAGCACCTTTGTACGCACCTCAAATTTAAGCTCATACTCATTACTTTTACCAAAATGTGTATATATATCTGTGTCCGCAACAATGCCGCCTGTATAGAAATTCACCTCTGTATCAAATTCATTGTAACTGTAGTTTTCTGTGTCCATATATCCAAGCAGGGTTGACAGGAAACTAATCTGTGGCACATATTCTTTTAAATGGTGTATATCAAAGAAAAAGTTCAGGTATATTATTCCATTGGAAGAAATATTATGGTGTACTGCTGGTATGCCACATATTCCAGTTTCTGTATTATAATAAGGTGCAGCTTCTTTTTTTATGTCTTCCCTTGCCAGCAGAGGTATTTTCTCTAAATCCTCTTTTGGTGAAGGCTCTTCCTGGTATGCCTTTAAAGCCTGGGTTTCCTGTATAATCCTGTTCTTTTCTTCTTCTGGAAGCCCTGCCTTAAACGCTTCAAGTTTTTCTTCTAGTTCCTGTTCATTTTTAATTGCAAGCCCCTTTTCTGGTATCATCTCCACAAGAACTGCATGTGTATTATCAAGGATATATTCCTGTACCAGCTTTTCAAAATAATCTGTACTAATCTGCTCCCTTAAAAAGCTGTAATATTTTTCATATTTAAGTGCGGAATATGGCTCACTGTCACTATATAACCATGTCTTTAATGCCTTAAGGCTGTATATAAGACCCTTTGGATATGAACCAAAGTCTGCCTCCCTTTCTCTGAATTCCATGCCATTTAATGCCGCTTCAAGTACCTTTTTATCAATTCCGTTTTTAACTATATCTTCCAGCGTTTCCCTTATTATCTGGTAAAACCTGTCCCTTTCCCCAGCTTTTGCATTTTTAGTAGTAATTGTAAAATAACTTTGCAGCATTATGTCACAGAAATCCACATCAATATCAGTACCAATACCTGCATCAAGCAGCGCCTTTTTAACTGGTGCTCCTGGCATCTCTACAAGCACATATGAGAGAAGCTCAAATGCAAGACATTTCTCCTGTTCCATTGTAATATCCATAGATGCAGCATAAGCGTAATATGTCTTTTCTGTACAGTCTGTATCTGTACCCACAGCGTAAGTTTTAGTTAAAACCTTCATGCTGTCAAATGCCGCCTGCCTGCCAATTTCTGTGTCTGTCTGGACTGCACTAAAATCCTTTAAATAATTTTCATCCATCCATATAAGACGCTCTTCAATGTCTATATCACCATAAAGATATATATAACTGTTTGAAGGATGGTAATATTTCTTATGGAAAGCAAGGTAATCCTCATATGTCAAATCTGGTATACACTTAGGGTCTCCGCCTGATTCATAATGGTATGTTGTATCAGGGAACAGGCTGCTCATTACAAAGCAGTCCAGAACCCGCTCTTCCGAAGAATAAGCACCTTTCATTTCATTATATACTACACCATTATATATAAGTGGTGCGTCTTTGTCCGCAAGCTCATAATGCCAGCCTTCCTGTTTAAATATTTCTTGATATTTATAAATATTTGGGTAAAATACAGCATCCATATATACATGCATAAGGTTTTCAAAGTCCTTATCATTACAGCTTGCTACAGGATATAATGTCTTGTCAGGATATGTTGTAGCATTAAGGAATGTATTTAGAGAACCCTTAACAAGTTCAACAAACGGGTCTTTTACTGGAAAATTCTTAGAGCCGCACAACACTGTATGCTCAATTATATGCGGTACTCCTGTATCATCTCCTGGCGGTGTCCTGAAACCTATGTTAAATACCTTATTATCATCTTCATTACTAAATATAAGCACCCTTGCATTACTGTGCTTATGCCTTAGTGTAAGTGCAAAACTGTCTGTTTCCTGGACATACTCTGCATTCTCAACAGAATATGCTTCTGGTATTTTTACTTCTTCTAAACTTTTAATACTTTTAGCCATTACAATCCTCCATTTATAATTATATAATTATTTTTAAAGTATTCCCTAATAATCCCCATTCCAAAACACCCATCTGCCAAAAGCAGATGGATGAAATTTTAACTATATTTCTTAAAGAGCCAGTAATAATTAATCCCTGCCAGCAGGTTTCTTCCATTGTTCTTTAGTCTTTATTATTACCTGACCCATAAACTGTAAATTTATTCTTTCCTGTTTTCTTTGAATTATATAATGCTTCATCAGCCTTCTTATATAAAAGTTCAAAATCCCTTCCATCTTTGGGGCCTATAGAAATACCAACACTGCTTGATATCTTTATTGTATTAGCACCATCGGAATACTCCCTGCGGTTTGCCTCACATACTTTCTCAGCATTTTTTACAATAAATTTCATAAGGCTCTCTTCATCAAATGCATCATATATTGCAAATACCGCAAATTCATCACCACCAAGCCTGCCTATAAATGCATTGCTATGGAAAATCCCTGTAAGGGCTGCTGCTGTATCTGCAATAGCCTTGTCACCATATATATGTCCAAGGTTATCATTTACATTTTTAAAATTATCAAGGTCAACCATAAAGAATATGTAGTTCCTGCCTTCATGCTTATCTTTTAACTGCTCTGTAATCTTAGCCTCTATAGTCTTTTTATTAAGGACTCCTGTAAGAAGGTCATTCTCTGCCCTCTGGACAAGGTTCTTTTCCATTGAAATCTGTTTATTGGCATTAACTACTTTGCCAACAAAACGTTCACAATTGCCATCGCTGCTGCGGAACATCGTACCCGTAAGCCGGTACCAGCCATAATCCCCATTCTGGTCTAAAATCCTTACTTCTGACGAAAATACTTCATCCTCACTATCAAAAAATTCATGCAGCCTTCCCCTTATAGATGCATCATCTTCATGCACATACTCATATACATCATAAACTGCTTCTCCGACAAGCGGGGAAAAATTCTTTCCAGTTACGTGGCTGAAATCACCAAATACATCAATTCTCTTTTTAGGTGAGAATACATATTCAAAAAGCACTGCACCTTCCTGCCTGTCTAAAACTCCATAATTATCAAGAAGTTTAATTACCTTTGCCCTTCCATTAATATGGTAAAAAAGAATTCCGAATATTACAACCAGGTCTGCTATTAGCAGCTTAACAAGAAGTGAATTGGAAACAGACGCTAATTTACTGCCTATGCCAGCATTATCTGCATTGGCAATATAAACGATATAACAATTATTTACTTCAAGCGGAATGCATGCTGCAACAAACTTATTTCTTTCATAAGCATATTCAAGAAATATTTCTTCACGGTCATGTATGCTGCCTTGTATGTAATCTGTACCAGCATTTTCAGTATATACTTTACATGCTTTAATAAATGAAAAAAAGCTGCTGCCTGTTTCACCAATTACTTTATATATACCGCTGCTTCCATACATAATCCTGCCTCTGTTGTTAATAACCGCAGCAAATGCACCAGAACCAGCAAACTTACTCTCCATATAATTAGTCAGGGTGCTTTCTAAAAGTGAACCCGCCAGCACCGCCTTAACTTTCCCACCCACATCCATTACTGGTGCATAAAGCATAAGCTCAAGTTCACCATCCTGGCGTGGTATAAGCTCCTCTGCTATTGCGCAGCCACCCTCTGCTGCAATTTCAAACCCGCTTTCTTTCTGGATATCTTCAATATTATATGTTCCATATCCACATATAAAAGAACCTTCTTTATCTAAAATAATAATACTGTCAAATAAATCTGCTTCTGCTGATAATTGTTCTTCCAGGACTACACTATTGTCTGTCCCAATACCTGTAAGACATCTGCCTAAAAGTGAAAGCGACGCTTTGCGCCCTTCAAAGAAATCATATATATACTCTGATGCAATGCGTGCGCCTGTAATCTGTATCTCCTTTTTTATTTCCTGTGAAGTATGCTTCGTATCACTGAAATAGTTAGAGAGAATGGCAATAATTAATATAATAGATATACCTGTTATAACATAACAGACATTTGAAAATTTAACTTTGCTATTTCCCATAATCTTCTCCATTTATACTCCCAGCTATGCTAATGCTTCTTCATATTCTGCTAAAGTATAACTAGTATAACATAAGAACAAAATTATTGCCACTTTTATATTATCTTTTAAATAATATTCAATGATTTTTATAAAAAAGATGTGGATTTTTTATAAATTTTTATCATTTTTTTAATATTTTTTTAATATTTACAGACACATACAGTTAACATTATTATCATGCAATCACTGTATTCCAGCAGCTTTTGTTATGCCATATATATAATTATATATATGTTCCCCTGCCTTATCCCCATATTCCTGGACAATTTTTACGATTGCACTTCCAATGATAATGCCATCAGCATATTGTATATATTTAGCAGCCTGTTCCTTTGTATTAATGCCAAAACCAACTGCTACAGGCACATCTGTAACTTCACGTATCTTGCTTGCAATTGATTGTATATCTGTTTTAATTTCATCCCTTGTACCTGTTACTCCCATTGATGAAACTATATATATAAAACCTTCTGCTTCTTTGGCAATCATCTGTATTCTCTCTTCGGAAACAGGGCTGACAAGTGATATTAAATCAATCCCATATTCTGCTGTTATACCAGACAATTCACCTTTCTCCTCAAATGGCAGGTCAGGTATTATTAAGCCATCTATACCTGTTTCCCTGCACTGGCAGCAAAACCGCCCATAACCATATTTATATAATGTATTTGCATATGCAAGAAAAACAAGCGGTATCTGTGTTTTTGTGCGCAGTCTTTTTACCATTTCAAATATTTTATCAGTAGTACATCCTGCCGAAAGTGCCCTTACATTAGCATCCTGTATAACAGGCCCTTCTGCTACCGGGTCTGAAAATGGTATGCCAAGCTCTACCAGGGATGCCCCTGCCCTTTCCATTTCAAGTACAAATTCTTCTGTTTTATCAAGGCTTGGGTCTCCTGCTGTTATAAATCCGATAAATGCCTTTTTGCCATTAAATGCGTTTTTAATTCTACTCATGTAAATCAATCCCCCTGTATCTTGCAATTGCTGCCACATCCTTATCCCCACGTCCTGAGAGGCAGCATATTATTATCTGGTCTTTATCCATATCTGGTGCAATCTTCATAAGATGTGCAACTGCATGTGAACTTTCTATAGCAGCAATTATCCCTTCCTGCCTTGCAATATATTCAAATGCGTTTACAGCTTCATCATCAGTTACAGGCACATACTCCGCCCTTCCTATGTCTTTAAGATATGCGTGCTCCGGACCTACCCCTGGATAGTCAAGCCCCGCCGAAATAGAATACACTGGGGCAATCTGCCCGTATTCATCCTGGCAGAAATATGATTTCATTCCATGGAATATCCCTTCTGTCCCAGTTGCCATAGTTGCTGCTGTCCTGTCTGTATCAACACCCTTGCCTGCTGCCTCACATCCAATCAGCCGTACATTTTTATCCTCAATAAATTCATAAAACATACCCATAGAATTACTTCCGCCGCCTACACATGCCATTACAACATCTGGAAGTTTTCCTTCTTTTTCAAGTATCTGCTCCCTTGCCTCCCTGCTTATTACACTTTGGAAATCCCTTACTATCATTGGAAACGGGTGAGGTCCCATTACAGAACCCAGTACATACAATGTATCATCTACCCTTGAAACCCATTCCCTCATACATTCGTTTACTGCATCCTTAAGGGTTTTAGTACCGCTGTCAACTGGATGTACCTTTGCCCCAAGGAGCTCCATCCGGTATACATTAAGTGCCTGTCTTATAGTATCCTCCCTGCCCATAAATATTTCACACTCAAGCCCAAGAAGTGCTGCTGCTGTTGCTGTTGCAACTCCATGCTGTCCTGCACCTGTTTCTGCAATAATGCGTGTTTTCCCCATTTTCTTTGCAAGCAGCGCCTGCCCAAGTACATTATTAATCTTATGTGAACCTGTATGGTTTAAATCTTCACGCTTAAAATATATCTTCGCGCCCCCTAAATCTTTTGTCATTTTTTCTGCAAAATAAAGAAGTGACGGCCTGCCTGCATATTCCTTAAGAAGCATGCCCAGCTCTTTATTAAATACTACATCATTTTTATAAAACTCATACTCTCTTTCAATCCTTGAAACCTCATTCATAAGAGTTTCAGGTATATACTGTCCTCCATGTATGCCATATCTTCCTTTGCCCATTATTAATCCTCCATTCAATTTAAACCATCTGGCTGTTTTGCTTAATATTATTCCAGACTGCGTACTGTATCAATAAATTCCTTCATTTTACCAAAGTCCTTATAACCATCTGTTTCCATGCCGCTGCTGGCATCTAATGCGTAAGGATGTGTGATTTCTATAGCTCTCCTGGCATTGGAAGCAGAAATCCCGCCAGCAAGGAAAAAGGGCTTATTAATATTTTTAACAAGACTCCAGTCAAATTCCATGCCATTACCGCCTGCCTGTGCGCCAGTCCCGGCATCCAGAAGCAGGTAATCACATTTATACCCCGCCGCTGTTGCAATATCCCTGCAATCCCTTATCCTGGCGGCTTTAATAATATCACATCCATTGCTGGTAATCTGCCTCAGCCTGCTGATATAAGCATTATCTTCATTGCCATGAAGCTGTACACACTGTATAATGCCATTATTTACAAACCCTGCCACTATCTCTTCTGGCTGGTTTACAAATACCCCGGTTCTTTTAATCCCACTGTCAAGCCTTTCTGCAAATTCTGCTGCATCCTCTGCTGTTATACTGCGCATAAACCCTTCTGCCAAAATAAAACCTATATAATCAGGCATAAGCATATTGGCATATTCTATATCATGCATACGTCTTAAACCGCATATTTTTATCTTAGTTGCTGGCATAAGAACCCTCCGCTTCTGCAAGGGCACACAGTTCTTTTAATACACTAACCCTGTCCTCCCCTGCACGCATCACTGTTTCACCTATAAGTACGCCATCCGTTCCATTGGCAGCAAGCTTCATTATATCTTCTTTACTTTGTATGCCACTTTCAGATACAAATATTATATCCTCTGGTACAAGCTTCCTAATGCGCAGGCTGTTATTTATATCAACCTGGAAAGTCTTTAAATCCCTGTTATTTACACCTACCAGCCTTGCCCCGGCTTTTACCGCCCTCTTCACTTCTTCTTCGTCATGCGCTTCAACAAGCGCTGAAAGCCCCAGGCTGCCAGCAATGCCAAGCAGGTTATTAAGGTCTGTGTCATTAAGTATTGCACATATAAGCAAAATAGCGTCTGCACCCATAACCTTTGCCTGGTAAACCATATATTCATTTATAGTAAAATCTTTTCTTAAAACAGGCAGGGATATTTCTTTCTTTATTTCCCTTAAATAATTATCAGACCCCATAAAATAAAATGGTTCGGTAAGCACTGAAACAGCGCTTGCCCCGCCAAGTTCATATTCTTTTGCTATCTGCACATATGGAAACTCTTCTGCTATAACCCCTTTCGATGGTGAAGCCTTCTTTACCTCACATATAAAAGACAATCCACCTTCTTTAACTGCCCTTTCAAACGGAAAGCCTGTATCTGTTTCCATTGCATATGCCTCTTTTTCAAGTTCTTCTAAAGGTTTACATCTCATTTCCCTTTTTATACGCTCTTCCGTTTTCTCTGCTATTTCTTCTAAAATATTCATTATAATAATGCCCTCTTTATTAACCATCTTTAAAATAATTTTTATATTTAATTTGTAGCCATTGTAAATTCCTCAAGCTTTGCTTTTGCCTTGCCGCTTTCTATAACCTCTTTAGCTTTTTCAATTCCTTCTTTTATAGTTATGCCATCTGAAACAAGGTAAATTGCTGCTCCTGCATTCAGAAGTACAGCATCTCTTTTCGCTCCCTTTCTGCCGTTAAGGATTTCCCTTGCAATCTCTGCATTTTCCTCTGGATTACCCCCGGCAAGCTCTTCTTTTTTACATGTCTTTAAACCAAACTGTTCTGGTGTTATTTCATAAAATTTAAATTCACCATTTCTATATTCGCAAACTTTGGTAAGTGCACTCATTGATATTTCATCAATACAATCTGTTCCATACACAACCATAATTCTTTTAAGACCAAGATTTTTAAGTACATGTGCCATTGGTTCTACAAGGCTTCCATCATAAACGCCAAGCAGCTGCATATCTGCCCTTGCAGGATTTGAAAGTGGCCCAAGTATATTAAACATAGTCCTTATTCCTATTTCACCACGCACTTTGCCAACAAACCTCATTGCAGGATGGTACTTTTGTGCAAACAGAAAACACATATTAGTTTTATCCAGTATTTTTTCACTTTTACCAGGCTCATTATCAATTTTAACACCAAGTGCTTCCAGGCAGTCTGCAGTCCCGCATTTGCTTGAAGCTGCGCGGTTTCCATGCTTTGTAACACGTATTCCTGCTGCTGCACATACTATTGCAGCAAGTGTTGAAATATTAAAAGTATTCGATTTGTCGCCACCTGTCCCTACAATTTCAAGTGATTCCCTGTTATTCTTAAATGGTGTGCATTTTGAAGCCATAACCTTTGCTGCTGCTGTAATTTCTTCTATAGTTTCGCCTTTTATGCTTAAAGCAGTTAAAAATGCTGATTTCTGTGAATCTGTTGCCTCACCCGTCATAATTTCTTCCATAACCTGTTCCATAACTTCCGAAGTTAAATCCCCGCCATGTACTAAAACATCAATCGCTTCTTTAATCATATAAATCCCTCCATATACTTTTAATTACATTCCAGGAAATTCTTTAGCATTTTCATCCCATCTGGCGTCATTATTGATTCAGGGTGGAATTGTACGCCAAATATGTTATAATCCCTGTGTTTTACTGCCATAACCTCATCATCATCTGTTACAGCAGTTACCAGCAGTTCCTCTGGTATTGTTTCCTTTACTGCAGTTAATGAATGGTATCTTGCAACTTCAGTCCTTCCAGGCAGCCCATTAAATAACTGGCAGCCTGTATCTACATTTATAACAGACTGTTTGCCATGCATAAGCTGTTTTGCATAAGATATTGTTGCACCAAATGCTTCACATATTGCCTGGTGCCCCAGGCATACGCCAAGGATTGGCACTTTTCCTTTAAAATACATTACAGTTTCTTCACATATCCCTGCATCTGCTGGTTTTCCTGGCCCTGGTGATATAATAATATGTGAAGGTGCAAGCATTTCTATTTCTTCTACTGACATACTGTCATTACGTATTACTGTTATATCCTGTGTAATTGTACCTGTAAGCTGGTACAAATTATAAGAAAAACTATCATAATTATCTATAAGGATTACCATATATAATACCTCCATTTCATATATATGAAGCCTGGCAGATTAAAGTTTCTGGCTCTTTTCCACTGCATCCATTACCGCTTTGGCTTTATTTATGCACTCATAATATTCCTTTTCAGGAACACTGTCTGCCACAATCCCCGCCCCTGACCTTACAAATATTTTCCCATTCTTTTTAAATACAGTCCTTATTGCTATGCATGTATCAAGGTTTCCTGTAAAGTCTATATACCCGATAGCTCCTCCGTATATGCCACGCTTATTGTTTTCCAGCTTATTGATAATTTCCATAGCCTTTATTTTAGGTGCTCCTGACAGCGTACCAGCAGGAAGTACAGCACTAACCGCATCAAGGCTGCATTTGCCATTGTCTATAATCCCTTTAATAGTAGAACCGATGTGCATTACATGTGAATATTTCAATATATCCATATAATGTTCCACCTCCACTGTTCCAAACCTGCTGATTTTTCCTAAGTCATTCCTTCCAAGGTCAACAAGCATATTGTGTTCTGCTCTCTCCTTATCATCTGTAAGAAGTTCTTCTTCAAGCCTATGGTCTTCCTCTTCATCTTTTCCCCTTTGCCTTGTTCCTGCAAGCGGAAAAGTATGAAGTACGCCGCCATCAAGCTTAACAAGGGTTTCAGGTGAAGCACCTGCTACTTCTATATCATCACTGCTAAAATAAAACATATATGGCGAAGGGTTAATTGTACGGAGAATTCTGTATGTATTTAAAAGACTTCCCTCATATCCCGCCTCCAGCCTGTTAGAAAGCACCACCTGGAAAATATCTCCTTCATAAATATGTTTTTTTGCTTTTTCTACCATCTGGCAGTATTCTTCTTTTGTAAAAAGCGGCGTAAAGCTTGTAGTAATTTTACCAGGTACTATTTTAGCTGGGATTCCATTTTGTATAAGGTCTGTTATCCCATCAATTTCTTTTACGCATCTTATATATTCTTCATCCATTTTGCTTGTAGCTGCATTGGCAATTATTATTATTTTCTGGCTCAGGTTGTCAAATGCAATAACTTTGTCAAAAAGCATTAAATCTACATCTTTAAAGCCTTCCTCCCCATCTGCATCAAGTTTAAGCCCCGGTTCAGAATATTTAACATAATCATAAGAAAAATAACCTGCAAGCCCTCCTGTAAATGTTGGAAGCCCCTTTATTCTAGGGCTTTTATAATCTTCTAAGATTTCCTTTATATATTCTCCTGGATTGCTTACCCCTTTTATTTCTTTTATTTCCCCATTATTGTTTTTTATAAACATTGTTCCATCAGTACATGTTATCTCAAGTTTTGGGTCATAACCCAGAAATGTATACCTGCCCCACTTTTCCTGCTTTTCAACACTTTCAAGCATAAAACAGTGGCGGCTCTTTCCTTTTAATATCCTTAATACTTGCATTGGTGTTGTTATATCTGACAAAATTTCTTTACTGACAGGAAAGACTTTATATCCTTGTGATAACTTTTTTGCATCTTCTAAACTAACCATATTAACCCTCCATTCCATACTATAAAAATGTAAAAAATAAAAAAGTCCCTGGCTATTATTTTTACATAATAATAGCCAAGGACGGATTATTTTTAACCGTGGTGCCACCTTGTTTTATGGTTTACCATACTCTCTGCGGAATACTAACATATCCCCGGCAACTAACGTATGCCCTACGTCATAGAATACTAAAGCTTATATATAACAAGCCCTTTGGCTATGCCCTCAGTGGTCCATTTAATGAACTGTTACTGCAGGTTTCCAGCAATCCCCGCTCTCTGTAAGCACATATTTCATTTTTATCTCCACCTCAACGGTTTAGAAATATTTAACTGTACTATAGTATACACTTTTCAATTTCTTTGTCAATACAATTTTTTATAATTTGTGTAAAAATGTACGTGATAAAAGGTTATTCTTATACCCCTTCCAATAATTCCAGCAATGTATCATACCCTTTTTCAACTATTATCTGTGCTGGTGTCACCCCTCTGTTGTCTGGATGGTTATAATCTGCCCCTTTCTTTATAAGAAAACGTGCTGTTTCCTGGTTTCCATATCCAAGTGTATAGTGCAAAGCATTTCTTCCTGTATTATCAGTGGCATTTACATCTGCGCCTGCACGCACAAGTTCTTTTACCACTCCTTTATAACAGTTATTCTGGGCATTTAAAATTAATGCTGTATTACCATTTATATCTTTCTTGTTTACATCCACACCTTTTTCCAGGAACAAAGGCAGCAGGGCAGTATTTGTATTAATATCCATATACTGTAAAAGCATAAGAGGAGTTCTTCCATCATTTCTTGCAGTATCAAGACATTCTAATTGTTTTAATAATGCTGCTCTTTCTTCTGTCTTTAAATCACCGCCAAATTTCTTTTTCATAACTGCAAAATGTGCCGGGATTTCACCATTTACATTCTGCAGGGAATCATCTGCACCATGCTCTTTTAAAACCTTTACAGCCTCTGCACTTCCATAAATACATGCTGTATGTAGTGGTGTATTCCCCGCTTCTGCCGGGCTGTCTTCTGTTATGTTAACATCTGCGCCCTTCCCTGCCATAACTTCCAGCATTTCACTATGGTTATTCCTTGCTGCCTGGTGCATTGCTGTAGTCCCTGAATTATCAGTATATTCCATTGAGTCCTTAGAGAAAAATACTGCTGCCTTTTCGCAATAATCATCTTTTTCACCATTAAACATATTTCTCTTATGTAATGATGCTACAATACATGCCGGTGTCCTTCCCTTAACCAGCGGCTCATCCATATCTATTCCAAAATCTATAAATTTTTTAATAACATCTGTGCCATAATTTCCATGCAGACATTCATCACGCAGGCATGTCACGCTGCCACTGCTATGTACCGGGACAGTAAAGTCCACTCCGCTGTCATTCAGTATATCTAAGACTTCTATTCCTCTTCCACCAGTAAGTGCACTGTAAAATATCCCTGAAATACATTTCAGGTCATCGTCATCATCAAAATCAATCTGCTCTATAAGCTTTTTTGTAAGATACAATGCTATGCTCTTATTATCCATTTCATCCTCTGAAACACTTGCAAATGCATTACTTGTAATTCTTTCCAGATTCGCCATGTCTATATTGCAAAGTCCACATTCCCCTTCTGCTCCATGTTCTTTTAAAGCCATGCATAATGCCTCATTATGATAATCATGTGCAATGTTTAAAGGGGATTTGCCATCATTATTTTTATGATTAATTCCTGTACCAGCTTCAATAAGCCTTAGTGCTGCTGTCATATGGTGGTTATAAACCGCCACCATTAGAAGTGTATTGCCATTTTCATCAATATAACCTGTGTCTGCACCTTTTTCCATAAATATATCTGTTAAAGCCCATGAACCATTTGTATTATTGCTTTTTAACATACGTACAAAAGGCGTAAGCCCATCTGCATCTTTTTTGTTTATATATTCATTATCTGTCCCCTCTGGCAGAAGACGTGCAATAGCCTGTATCTGTAATATGCTCTTCCTCTGGCACTCGTAAACAGACGCCAGTCCTTTAATATATGGACATGCAAGATAATGGTATACATTCTTCCCCTCTGCATCACAAATAGAAACATCTGCACCATGCTTTAGCAAAACCTCTGCCATTTTCAGATTACCCCGGCTGCACGCAAGCATAAGCGGTGTTATTCCATTGCCGCCAGCTATATTAACTATATCTGTTTCTTTTTTCTCCAGGATACCTTCAACTAAATTATAAAACCCCAGGCAGACCAGTACATTGAATAATGGCATTTTCATGCTTCCAACAGGAGTGCTTATTACCTCATTCCCACATCCATTAATACACTCTTCTATATTCTTTATCTCTTCATCTTTAAAAATACTATACCTGTAAATACAGTTCTTAAAATCATCTTCCCACCAGGGTATATACTTATATCTGTTTGTTTCACATGAACCAGCAAGTAAATCTTTTAATTCTTTTATATCCATACAGCACCTCCATATATGCTCTTATACACATTATAATAACTAAT
>Ga0073906_1002933_pt1 | contig 20915 bp, 31 predicted proteins | sample Inofromicrocosms_FD_65485 | JGI IMG/M metagenome (GOLD analysis project Ga0073906, IMG submission 65485) | Mouse cecum microbial communities from Vienna, Austria - Inoculum for glucosamine and mucus D2O microcosms | ecosystem: Host-associated > Mammals > Digestive system > Large intestine >...
CCGGTTTTCCCGGACGCCCCGCCAGACAATGAGCACATGCCCGCCCCGGTTGTAACGGATGGAGAAGTTGTCCTGCAGGTACCGCACGCCCAGCAGCGGCGTGATGATGTTGCGCTCCACGCTGCCCACGGACTTCCCGCAGATGGCGAAGGCGCAGCGGTCAAAGCGGCCCATGGCCCACAGCAGGAAGGACAGGGACATGACGCTGGTTTTGCCGGAGCGGACCGCGCCGTCGCAGATCAGGGCCTCGTAGTGCGTGTAGGGGAAGCGGAAAATCTCCCGCTGCTTCTCAGAGAACCCCATCGCCGAACTCCTCCTTCAGGGATTTGGTCAGCGGGTCGTCCTCCCGCTGGTCCTGGGCGGCGGATTCGGTCTTTGTGCTGTACCCATGCCTGCTCATCCACAAGGGAGCCAGCTTGGCGTCGATCTCACCCAGCTCAAACTTCCTGCGGGCATCCACCTCGCATTCCTCCTTCATGCGCGTAACGATGTCCGAAAACCGGCTGTCGGCGGCGTATGTGTCGTAGAAAATAGATCTTGAGATCCCCGCCCACACACAGAAGCCTTCAATGGTGTAGGTTATTTTCCGTTTCAGCCCTTCGCTGACAAACTCAGAATTTTTGGCGCTGAACGCATGGGCCAGTACTTCTTGGCTGTCGCACCAGTCCTTGTATGCGTCCCAATTATTGGCCAGTGCTTTCGGCGTTTTAAATTTTCTCGGACGCCCCATGTCTTCACCACCTATCGGCAAAAGTAATTCTGGCGCCGGCAGCGCCAGCCCGGCTTTCAGCGGTTGCTACCCATCTTCCAGTATTCCCGCTGTACAAGGCGGTAAGGAAAAGCCCAAAAAAAAGCCGAACATTCCCAGTAGCCATACGCATACAAACACGTATAGCTGGCTATGGAATGTTCGGCTCGGCTCTCAGTGTGCTCTCTTAGCTTACTACAGAGTCCTTACGATAGCCTTAGTATAAGCCATAACCGCACATTCCGTCAAGCCCTAATTCACGCTTTCAAAATCCTTCCGGGGCCTGCCCGGCCTGCCCTTGACATAGGGGACCTCTATGCCCCCCTCCTCGATCACCCGCAGCGCCTTATGTATCGCCTGCGGCGTACAGTCCAGCACCTCGGCGATCTGTGACGGCGTCAGATCCGCCCAATCGCCCTCCACCAGTTTCCACCGCAGGGATTGCGGCTTATACGGATTTTTCATTTCCCGCGCCTCACTTTCTCGATCCTGGCCCGCAATGCCCGCAGCATGCTCTCCTGTACGCCCCCCTTCTCCCGCAGGCTGGCGGCCATATCCTCGTCCATGCCGCCCTGCACCAGCAGCAGGTGGGAGACCACGGGGTACTGCTGCCCCTGCCGGTGCAATCTCCGGTTGGCCTGGTCCAGCAGCTCCAGGTTCCAGTTGGGCAGCGTGTACCAGATGGCGTGCCGCCCTCCCTGCTGCAGGTTCAGCCCGTAGCCGCAGCTGGCGGGGTGGGCCAGCAGCAGGTCCACCTCACCGGCGTTCCAGGCCCGCTCGTCCTCCGGGCCGCGGTAGACCCGCACCCGCAGGCCGGATCCCTCCAGCGCTTCCACAAGCCGGTCCCGCTCATGCTGGAACCAGTAGAACACCAGCGCGTGTTCCCCATGCAGCCGCTCCACCGTCTCCAGGAACGCCTCCAGCTTGCACCGGTGGATCTCCGCCACGCCGCCGTCGACATCGTACACCGCCCCGCTGCACAGCTGCAGCAGCTTCCCGTTCAGCACGGCGGCGGTGCCGGCGGTGATGGTCTGCTCGTCCACCTCCAGCAGCATCTCCCGTTCCAGCTTCCGGTACGCCCGCTCCGCCTTCGGGTCCAGGGCCACGGGGATCTCGTGGGTGATGAACTCCGGCAGCTCCAAATAGTCCTCCGCCTTCATGGAAACGCAGATATCGGCGATGGCCTCCCGGATCCGCCGCTCCGCGTCCTTCTGCGGCGAGTAGGTCCGGTATGCCTGGCCGGGGTAGGACGGATCCTGGGTGAAAAAGCTCTCCCGGAAACTGCTGATGGTCTTCCCCAGCCGCTGCCCGTCGTCCAGCAGGTACAGCTGCGCCCACAGGTCCTCCAGGCCGTTGGGGGCCGGGGTGCCGGTCAGCTCGACCAGCCGGCGGATACGGGGCCGCACCATCCGCAGGGCCTTGAACCGCTTGCTGGATGGGTTCTTGAAGCTGCTGCTCTCATCCAGCACCACCATGTCGAAGGGCCAGCTGTTGCGGCAGTACTCCGCCAGCCAGGGCACGTTCTCCCGGTTGATGACCCAGACGTCGCCCGGCGTATGCAGGGCCCGGATCCGTTTGGCCGCGCTGCCCAGCACGGGGACAATCCGCAGGCGCCGCAGGTGGTCCCACTTGGCCGCCTCGTTCTGCCACGTGGCCTCCGCCGCCTTCTTCGGCGCCACCACCAGGCACCGGCCCACCGCCCACCGGTTGTATCGCAGCTCGTTGATGGCGGTCAGCGTGATGACAGTCTTGCCCAGGCCCATATCCAGGAAGCCGCCCAGGGCCTCATCGCTGACCATGCGCTCAATGCAATAGCGCTGGTAGTTATGGGGTTCAAACTTCATCCGGCGACACCTCCCTCAGCCAGTCCAAAAATTCCTCCACTCCCGCCGCGCCCTTGACCACCCGGACGTCTGCGCCCAACCCTCTCAGCTGGGCGATCTGGTAGACCTGCATCCGGCTCAGCCGTCCGCCCTCCGCTTTCAGCTCCACGAAGACGATCTTCCCGCCCGGCAGGACCACCAGCCTGTCCGGTACGCCCGCGCTGCCGGGGCTGACGAATTTGTAGGCGACGCCGCCCGCCGCCTTGACCCCCCTCACAAGACTGGCTTCCAACTCCGATTCCCTCATGCGTCCTCCGTTGGCAGCACGATACGGCTGGGGTGAACCCAATACTGCTCACCACCTGCCCCCCGCAAGGATAGTACACCAAGCTCCTTTCTCGCCTGCCTTACGGCAGCTTTTGGGATGTGTTCAAGCCTGGCCTCCCGCATAATTACTTTCGCGGGCTGATAGGTACCCAGGCTATCAAACAGCAACACATTTTCCAGCAGTGCTTTTGCCCGTTCAACTTGTGCCTCCATTTTCGTGTATCCTTTCTCCGTAAACTTTCCTCGCGCGCGATAATTTATTAAAATAGAGATATTAGAGAGTATATATTTTCTCAAATCCTCTATTTCAATAGTTTCTATTAGTAAAAATGTTACCTTGTCACCTTCTTTCCACCCCAATGGTTTTCGAGGTAACACAGGGGGTAGCATCGGGGGTAACATGTTACTTCTCCGGGGGTAACATTCAAACGGGAAATCCCTCAAATTTTCGAATGCTACCCCCTGCAATGTTACCCTCTTGTGAACCCCCTCTGCACCCCGCAGTACCCGAATTTTAGTGCTGTCGCCTTCCTCACCCAGCCCGGCGCGGCGGCGATGATGCTGTTGATCTCCTGGGTGTCGGCGTACCGCATATCCTTCTTCTGCCCCTCCAGCAGCTCACACCAGACCTCCAGCGCGCATATGCGTTCCCTGGGCGCCAGCTCGATGTCTCCGCTGACGTTGCCGCTCCAGAATACCCTCCGGCGGTCCAGGGGCCAGCGGGCCCAGTCCCTGGGTACAGGCCGCTCCAGGAAGTCCAGGATCAGCCCCTCCCGTGCGCTGACCTCCCTATGGGACTCCTGCTGGGCGGTAGCCGCAGCGGCGGCGTCCCCGGTCAGGTACAGCGCCTCCCCGGCCCTGTAGCACACGACGGCCTCGGCCCACAGCTGGTCCCGCTCCTGCTCCAGATCCCGCCACACGCTCTTGGACGCCGGCCTCCGCCCCACGTCGATGGGCAGGAAGCGGCGGTTGCCGGTCTTATCCCGCAGGTAGTCGTTGGTATTGGTGGTGCCGAAGAAGACGCAGCCGCGCGGGATGTCCTTCACGTGCCGCCCGTAGGCCGCCCGGAACTTATCGGAGCGTAGGCTGAGAAACTGCTTGATGCGGGCCACATCGGACTTATAGAAGGCGTCCAGCTCGCTGACCTCCACCAGCCACACGCCCTGCAGCAGTTCGCTGGCCTCCTTGCCCTCGAATGTCCGGATGCTGTCGTTGAACCAGCCCATGCTCATCTTGTCCAGCAGCGTACTCTTGCCGATTCCCTGTGGCCCTGAGAGAATGGTCATGCAGTCGAACTTTGTCCCTGGAGCAAACGCCCGCGCTACAGCAGCTGTAAAGGCTTTTCTGGTGACAGCCCGGACATAGGCGGTATCTTCCGCCCCCAGGTAATCTATGAACAGCGTATCCAGCCGGGGCGCGCCGTCCCACTCCAGCCGCCCCAGGTAGTCCGTCACGTCGTTGAAAGCGTGCTTGGTGCTGTGCAGGGACAGCGCGCCGTCCACCTTCCCGTTGCTGGAGATCTGATAGGCTTTCTCCAGGTACCAGTACAGTCCGGCGTTGTCGTTGTCCTCCCACAGCCGCCGCTTGCCCTCCGTGGCCCAGGGCAGAGGCCCCAGCACCTCCCCACGGCCGGCGAACTTATTCAGGGCGAATTTCCCCTTCAGCAGCGGGTCGTTCTCCAGGATGATCCAGATGTTGTCGATGGTCGCCAGGGGCAGGCCGGTCTTGGAATGCACCTTCAGCGTCTGCATCCAGCTGTCGTCCTCCCCCTCCACGACGGGCGAGAAGGCCCCTGTAACGGCCTCCCGGCGCTCCCGCAGCAGCAGCCCCGACACCTGCGGGTCCGCCGCTGCTGCGGCGCACATGGCCGTATAGGAGGGCATGCGGTTGGTGGGCGTCCCCGGCGCGGCCTCGTCGTCCAGCTCCCCGAAGCGGTGCAGGCGCACCAGGTCGAAGGCGTTGACCAGACGTCCGCCGCAGGGGTCTGTAGCGTGGTGGCTGTAAAGGAACCTCCCTTCGTCATAAATGACCGCCCCGCCGGTGGTGCTGCCGCCCAAAAAGGTGTACCGTCCCGGCGAGTTGTCTACCTGCTCATAGACGCCGGGCAGGAACGCGCCCATAGCCGCCTCCACGTCGTAGACCCGGCAGAAGGCCCCCACCACGCCGTTCTTGGCCGTGGGGTCCCCCTGCTTGGCCGCCAGCCGCGCCGGCTGCACCTCCCCCGCCGCGCGGGGCCACGCGGCGCAGTCCCGCCAGTCGGCGTAGGTGTCCAGCAGGCCGTCCACGCTGAGCATGGGCCGGTCCGTGTAGTAATAGACGGTCTCGCCGTCGACGCAGACGCTGGCCCAGTACATGAGCCGGGACGCCTCGAAGGTGGACGGGTCCATCAGCTCCATGCCGATCAGCTCCGCCAGCCGCCGGGCGCAGGGCTCGTACTCGTCCGCCGTGCAGGTCCGGTCCAGGGGCAGCAGCGCCCGCAGCCGGGGCGCGGAGGGCGTGTGCTTGCGGGTGGAGTAGAGGCAGTAGCCGCAGCCTAGCCCCTCCAGCCGCCGCAGCACGTCCGCCGTGCCCCCAGCTGCTATGTTGTCCATATCCAGCGTGATGAGGTCCCGGCCCGTGACGGCGCCGGCCTTCCGCCGGGGGCCGTCCAGTGTGCCGGCCACGTAGCCGCCTACGTCCTTCAGCTCGTCCTGGCGGCTCTTGGGCAGGCTCAGGTACTCCGCCATCGTCTCTGTGCCCCGCGTGACGGACGCGATCCGGGTGTAGAACTCAGAGAGCGTCATCGCCGCCGGGACCCAGTTCACCGACTTGCGGCTGCTGCCTATGGAGATTGTGATTTGCCGGTCATGTGTCATTGAGGGCAGGCCCTCCCTTCCTTAATCCTTCTTGAAAAACTCGTTCACCCAGCCGTCGGCATTCAGCGGCAGGCCCTCCGCCCAGGCCGGCGTCTGGCGCATGATCTCCACGACCCGCTCCAGATCGGCGGCGCTGCCGTCCCTGACCTCCAGCACCACCTCGTCATGCACGTGGAACACCACCGGATACCCGGCCCGCTCCAGCCGCTCTATGGCCTCTGCGAGACAGTCCCTGGCGGTGGCCTGGGTGATGTTCTCCACCAGCTTCCCGCCGTAGGTCTCCAGGGCCGTCCATTTCTTGGTGGTCTGATCCATGCCCCAGTAGCAGATGGACGGACGGCCAAAGCGGTTGACGCCCATATGGGGCTTTGCGTAGTACAGCTTCCTGCCGTTGGGCAGGCGGATGGTCAAAAAGTCCAGATCATTCTCCGGGTCGCACTCCCGTGCGAAGACCAGCCGCCCGTTCTGCAGCACGACCGTCCTCCCTTGCTCCACCGTCTCCTTGGCCGCTGCCTCTACGCTGTACCAGAACTGTACAACGGCGGGGTTGGCCCGCCGCCAGCGGTCCACGATGTCCGGCAGGTCTTCTTCCGGAATGCCCATCCGCAGGGCCCCCATACTGACCAGGGATCCGGCGCCGCCCTGGTAGCCCAGGGCCAATGTCGCCACCTTGCCCTTCTGGCGGTACTCGTACTCCGGGTTGCCCTTTTTAATGCGCTCCAGCGGGACGCCGAACATCTGCGCCGCCGCTGCCTCGTAGATCTTCCCGTGGGTGCGGAACACCTCCAGCACCCACTCCTCCCCCGCCAGCCACGCGATCATGCGGGCCTCAATGGCGGAAAAGTCAGCGTCCACCAGCGTACAGCCGGGAGCGGCGACAAAAGCTGTGCGGATGAGCTGGCTCAGGGTGTCGGGCAGGTCGCCGAACACGAACTGCAGGCCCTCCCGCCGCCGCTCCTTCACAAGCTCCCTGGCCAGGGGCAGCAGCTCCCCGGCGATGTAGGTCCGGGGCAGGTTCTGGGGCTGGACAATCCGCCCGGCCCAGCGCCCGGTACGGTTGGCCCCGTAGAATTGCAGCAGCCCCCGCACCCGCCCGTCGGCGCACACAGCGGCCTCCAGGGCGTTGTACTTCTTGTTGCTGGTCTTGCCCAGGGCCTGCCGGATCTCCAGCACCCGCCGCACGGCGTCACCGGGCAGGTCCTGGCCCAGCAGGTCGGAGACGGTCTCTTTGCGCAGGTCGGTGATCTCTTCCTCCATCTCCCGCTGGAGCCACGCCGTCAGCTGGGCGGTGCTGTTGGGGTTCGCCAGCCCGGTCAGCTCCACGGCCTCCTGTATGTACTGCTCACGGGCGGCGGCGTCCAGGGCCAGCGCCCCCGCCACCAGCTCCGTGTCCGCCGCCACGCCTCTGGCGTTGATCGTCTGGTCCGTCACCCACTGGGCCTGGAGGGCGGGCGGGACCGGGAACCGGGAAAGGCGGCGTTCGATCTCCATCTCCGTGATCACGTCCTGGGCGTTGTACTGCTTGAACAGTGCCCACTTGTCCGGGTCGTGGTGGGGTTCGTTCCGGGTGCGGCTGCCGTTGTTCCTGGTGGGCTTGCAGGGGGTGCAGAAGTAGCGGATCAGCGCCTTGCCCGCCGCCAGCTTCCGCCGGTCCTGGGGCAGCTCCAGCGCCCGTCCTATGGCCTCCAGACCGCCGGGGTAGCCGCAGTACAGGCCGTGGAGCATGGTGCAGCGCCAGGACGGGAGAAAGTTCAATCCCTCCCGCAGAGGGTTCCATCGGAAGAACCGGCACAGGCAGTACCATTCAAAGGCGGCGTTATAGGCATGTTTGATGCATTTCGGGTCTTTCAGCGCGTTGGTGAACCATACGGGAATCAGGCTTCCCGGCCCGCCACTGGCGAGGTCGATCACCTCCACCGGCCCGCCGTCGAGGCTGTACGCGATCAGCAGGACGTTGAAAGCAGGGCTCTGGGCATACCGGTAGAGCCCTGCTTTCTTGATGTCCACGTCGCTGTACGTCTCGATGTCGATGCTCAGATAATGTACAGCGTCCATCGGTTAAAACGCCATGTCCTGCCCAGCGGCGGGGACGCCCCATCCGGGAGCCGGGGCGGGCGCAGCGGCGGGGACGCCCCATCCGGGCGCAGGCGGTGCGTAGCTGCCCGGCGCGGCAGCGGCAACCGGCTTGAACGCCTCCTCAGCGGTAATGCGGGAGGACAGCGGCTCCCCGTCACGGGTCTTCTGCACGCCGTTGAGGCCGCAGCCGACGCCCTTCTTGCCATTGCTGTTGTAGGGGAAGAAATTGACGTTCACATTGCCCCACATGCCGGAGTAGACCTCCGTGGGGTTGATGATCTTCTGCACCTGTGCGTCCACCACAAAGGGCGGCTGCTTGCTGGAGGCAGTAATGATCCAGTGGCCCTTGCACTCCTCGCCATAGGGCATTCCATCGCTGGGACGGGCGCCGTCTCCGTCGTGGATGCAGAGGGCGGGCATGGGAGGCCGCTGGCCGTTCCAGCACTTGCTGACGCCGGCGGCGATGGCCTCCTGGACAGCCTGATCCACGGCGGCTTTGGCGGCGGCGTTGGTCTTGGGGATCAGGATGGTCACGCTGTACTTGGGCTCCTGCCCAGGCCGCGCCTGGGGCTGGAACAGGTTGCAGTAGGAAAAACGGACGTCGTTAATGGTAATGGGCATATTATTTTTTTTTCTCCTTTTCTTCTTCGTATTTGATAAGAATATTCGGCTTTTTGCAGACGGACATCACGATTGGCAGTTGGGCGGCGGCGAAGCGATACAGGACATCGGTTGACAGCGGGCGCTGTACCGGCCACTCTCCTGCCAGAATCTGCTTTGCGGCCTCTGCACGGCTCTCCAGGATTGCCGCCTCCAGGTCATCCATTGCCCGCTGGCAATCTTCATCGGAAATGTAAAGCCCCATTTGCTTGAACAACTTTTTCTGCTCTCTGGCAGTCATCTCCGCTGCCACTGTGCGCAGATCGACGTCAAGCTGGTAGCCGGACCAGGGGTCGCGTACGGAAATCGTCACGGCGTCACCTCCTGGAACGCCGCCTGAGCCGGTACATACGCAGGGCGTTTATCGCTCTCCGGCTTCATAGTGGGCGCGCCGGGTTTCGTCTCCACCAGATCAGCGGCGGATTCTGTGAATACCTTCTTCCCCAGGGCCTTTTCCAGATTTGGCGGCGTGACCGGATTGCGCTCCCAAAGCAAGGCTTCATTCACGCCGCGCGCTTTCAGTTGAGCGAATGCGGCATCATGGCCTCCTGTCCATACGCGGGATGTCCGCCCCGCCACCAGCTTCCAACCAGGAACAGGCGTGCCGGACAGCAACAGCTTCTCCGCGCAGTCCTCCAAATTTTTCAGGAACGCCTCCAGCTGTTTCCCCCAGGTCAAGATGCTGCCCAGCTCCACCTCGTTCAGCAGGGCCGTGTCCGGGAGCACCGGGGCGTTGAGCGTGATCTTGTCAGGGGGCTTGTCCTCCAGCAGCTTCCGCGCCCTGGCGGTGCATTGGCCCTTCGCCGGGCAGAAGCTCTTTTCACACCAGGGGCCGGGGCAGAAGTCGCCCTTGCCCTCCCAGGCCAGCGCGGCGGCGGGCTTGACCACCGTCTCCCCCCACTCCTCCAGCTCCGCCCGGGAGAGCTTCCACTCCTTCACACCGCCGGCGTTGGGCTGGATGATGGCGAGATGGATGTCCAGGATGCTGCTGCCGTAGATGACGCCGTAGACCTTCAGGGTGCCCAAGGCGTACAGCATCAGCTGACTGTTGTTCTCCGCCTCCACGGGAACGCCGGAGCCGTTTTTGTAGTCGCACACGCACAGCTGCCCGCCGCCGATCAGGATGCAGTCGGCGGTGCCAAAGCCGCCGGGGGCGTAGTCGCTGTAGTCCACTCGGTTCTCCAGCGCCACGAAGGGGGCCCCGCTGAACCCCATAGCCAGGTCCTTCAGGTAGTCCAGGTACATGTCCGTGGCGGCGTCCATGCCCTTGTCGTAGCTGGGATCCTCCTTCAGCTTCTTCAGCCGGGAATTGTAGGTACGGGTGCTCATAGGTTCGAGGAAATATTTCCGTGCCTTCAGCTCCGCTATGGCGTGGGCCAGGGTGCCCGCCGCCGCGTGGGAGCCGCCGGTATCCGGGAACTGTGCCGCCAGCTGGGCCGACGGCGGGCAGTTGAGCCACCGGGCGGAGCTGCTGGCGGAGAGCCGGGCATGCTGGTTGGGTGACGGCATCAGATCTTCGCCCCCAATCCCCGCAACGCGGTAGCAAAGGGGCCGTACTGCTCCGGCTTCAGCTGATCTACAACGCTGATACCGAACTGACCCAAAAGCGCCATAAGCTCAGGGTATTTATTCGGGTTGTCGCGCAGGAGGTCAGCGCCCGCCTTGCCGATCTGTTCCAGGGTGAAACTGGGCGCCGGGGCCAGAGGCGCAGCCGGGGCAGGCGGTACGGTGGAAACGGGCGGGATGGGGTTCGCCGGGGCCACAGGGGCCACAGGGGCCACAGGGGCCGCAGGCGGCGGCGCTACCGGCGCGGCGGGCGGCGTTGTCTGCACAGTAGCAGGGGCCGTCGGGGGTGCTGCCGGGACCGGTTGGACGGTGTGGCGGGTCATAGCGTCTGCCAGACGGTTGAGCGCCTGGGACAGGCTGGGGGTCTCGATGGTGATCTTTGCTTCAAACATGGTTATTACTCCTTTACTATTTACGGCTGTTGCCAGCCTGTTTTACTGTGTTTCTCCTGCGCGGCCAAGATGTCTTGCTCATACAGGTATGTAATGCCAGTGCCCGAACACCGCTCTGCCTCCTGCCGCAGTTTTTCTACGGCGTAGACTTCATCGCCGTCCCTGACCAGGGCGTCGAGCCACTCGGCCCGCTCCTGGAGGCAACGGGCAAATTTCTGGAACCGCTCACGGAGCCAATCCTTGCGGCTTATGGTTAATGTAGGGATCTTCTCAATCACAATCATCACGCTCCTGAATTCGACACTCTGAGTGATACACCAGATTCCCGTCCTTTTCATACGGCTCATCCCACCAAACGACGTCCTCGCCGCAAATGGGACAGGTGTAGCTGGTCTCTGGCGCTGCTTTCTGTCCGTATGGGACGCGGCGGTATCGGGGTGTTATGGGCATCGCAGCGCCTCCTCGCTTACAATCTCGCACTCATCCGTTATGATTTTGCAGTCTTCATGCCCATACCGGTCGCACAGAAGATTGAAATATAAAATATATTCTACAAGAACGTCATTTGCGCCGTGCATTCTGGCGATTGCGGCATAGTGGTCATGCCACTCCTGAAAAGTGTGGTCCTGACATCCGCAGCGGACTGTATCTGGTGAAGAAATGTTAATACCCCATCGCGTCCCTTGAATAAAACATGGAGACTTTCCCCATTTGCCACCGTAGACCCGAGCATCCCCGTAGACCTGAGCATCCCTGTTGACCCAAGCGTCGCCGTAGACCTGAGAATCCCCGCAGACCCGAGCGTCGCCGTAGACCTGAGCGTCGCCGTAGACCTGAGCGTCGCCGTAGACCCGAGCGTCGCCGCAGACCCGAGCATCCCCGTAGACCTGAGCATCCCCGTAGACCCAAGCGTCGCCGCAGACCTGAGCGTCGCCGTCATGGCTCAAATTTTTCTCTGACTCAATCCAGCCGCCCGTATCGCCTGCATGGACACCACCAAAATCTCGCAACGCGCGGATTCTTTGAAAAGTTTTTCCTAAAAAGGCCTTTGTATCGCCTGTAAACTCATATTTTTTCATGATTTGTCTCCCTGATTATTCGGTTGTATCAATCACCCGCACTCCCGCCGTCTGCACCCCGAACGCCGCGGCCTCCTGGTGGCTGTCGGTGCAGATGTCGATACGCATTCCATCTACCCCGGTATCCGCCGCTAGATACTCCAAGCCGCCAATGATGACGGTACTGCCCAGCGGGATTACGGCTGGATCAACAGCCACAATGCCGCCCGAGGCGGGAATTCCCGTCGCGGTCAGGCCGTCCGCCCACTGGCCGCAGCACTCCGCGCAGGGGCAGTAGGCGGTCACTGTGAACTCGCCCACATAGATGGATGGCTCCTCTGCCTCCGGGGCGGGAAGCATCGTCATAGCTGCCGCCATAATTGCACTGACGGCGATGCTCACAAAGGCACTCATACCGGTACCCTCTCGGGCCACGCCGCCCGCAATGCCTCGCGGAACGTGGCGTAACCCTTGCCGTGGTAGTACCAAATGCCGTTTTCGCGTTTCATGGCTGTCCTCCTTACGCCGCGTCCGGATCGCCGATCCGGGCCAGCCTGTCCAGTTCGTCATTGGTAAACCGTCCGCTCTCGAACGCTTCTGCGCGGTACCGATCCCGAAGCATTTCGTTAGGGGCGTTGATGATGCGATTGCGGTAGTATTCAAATGTTTTCATGAAAAATTTCCTCCTTGATTTCTGCCGCCACCTGGTATATAATCAAGACGGCAGTCCATTTTGTGATATGTCCCGATCCTTGCCCTGCCGGGGTTGCAGCCCCGACAGGGACTTTTTACATTCCGGACACGACAGGCCATTCCAAGCGCAACTGCCACTCGTTCCATTCATTGGCTAGCAGATTATGGAGCTCTTCTTCGGTAATCAGACCCAAGTAATAGAGTGCAGCCGGTGGATAAAGCGCTGTACGCCGGAAGATGTACGCATCTGACATGACAGGCCTCCTAGTATGAAACAATCTCGTTCCCGTTCGGGTCCAGAATCCGGACGCCGTCGCGTTCCTGGTAGATATCATCAGCTGCAAACTGCGCGTCTTCAAAGTATTCATACTCGTCAAATTGCAAATTGCCCTCGTGGTCACACCACTCTACTGTGTACACATTCAAACCTCCTTCCCGAAAGCCTGTTCATAGGTCAGGCCGGTTACTGCGATTATCAGGTCAATTGACCTCTTGGTTGCGTTCTGGCCGGACAGCGTCCGGGAAACGGTCTGGTTTGACAGCCCGGTTCGCCTTGACAGCTCTTCGTACCCGCAACCGCTTTTCTGCATCCACCTGCGCAAGGCCGGGTAGATACACGGCCTCATACTTTCTCTGCCCATCTCCAGCCTCCTACGCCGTGGCGATGATAATCAGCCCAGCAAGCACGGCCTCTGCGCCGCAGATAAAGTCGCACTGGTTTATGTTTTTGGACCGGCTCTGAAGTCCGGCCCCGCCGAGCATCAAGATCACGCCAACAATGCATTTGATTAATGTGAACATTGTCGTCACCTCCTCCTCTACGCGGCTTTCTTGGCAGCAGCAGCAAACATCGCCACCACATCCATGAGCCGCTGGTCGATAATCTCGTTGATCTCTTGTCTCAGCATCTTGAGCAGCTTGCCCAGCTTCCACGCCTCCAGATCGCCGCGCTTGTACGCAATCAGCAGACCCGGACTGATGTTGTATGTGTAAGTCGGTCTGCCGGTTTTCTCGTTTATGCCAGTCTGGGCCGCGTGGCCGTATGGAGCCATTTGCTGCTGTAGGGCATATACGATATTACAGCTTGACCAGCCTATGTACCGCGCCGCCACGTCGATAGGGACGTTGTTGTAAGACCGGATGTCTTCATCGGTCGGGGTATTGGCCGTCGTCTTCCTTGCCATGTCATCACCTCCTAGATCGTCGCGAGCAGCAGGAGCCCAAAGAACGCTGCAACACCAAGCAGCACATAGAATCGCGTGTCATCCATCGGTTCGTGCTCGTAGTGAAATTTGGTCCCATTCGGGAGCTGTAGAAAAATTTTCATGTTTCTTCCTTTCTGGGCTTGACAGAATGGTAAACGTCCTACTTAGGAATCTGAAAGGAATAACCTGATACCGAAATTCATTTAACTGCCCATATAGAGGCTGTCTCCAACCCCACGACTAGCAACTTATATGTTTCAGATTCCTTAGGACAGAAAGGGGATGTTGCCATGCGCCACAATAGGCGAGGCACTCTTTTTGTCCATGCGTTCCAGATCGAAGAACTGACGTGATGCGTAAGGGCAAGGGCTGAACCGGAACTGCCAAAGTGAACGGCGCGTTATAGAAGCGCATGTGGCTTGTGCGTTCGGCTGGTCAAGCAGGTGGGCCACACAGTACCGCCTGGTCAAGGGTGCCCACCACCTACAGGCAAGGAAGCTAACCGCAAGGTGCGCTGTTGGGGCTTGCTGATGCAGCGCGTTCTGGTGACAAAATCCGGAGTAAAGCCGTCTGTGAAACCACCACAGGCGGTTTTGCTTTGTGCCCATGCCCCGACGCGCTATGCGCTGGGGCGGGTTGCCCTCTTTACCAGAAATCACCGCAGCAACGGAGAGATTAGGGCTAATATCATGATTACCCATGTGATGCACCATGCCCAACCAGGGACACCGCCGTCATTGTTTGACCGATTCATTTCCTCACCCCCTCCGTTTCTGTCTGCAAAATGTTGACATACGCTAACAAAAATATTAGTATATGGATACCGCCGTTGAAGGGAGGTATTCTATGCTGACAGAAGCGCAATACAAAGAGCTGCTTCGTTATCGCGTGGGTGGGGTGGAGTACAATGGGGAATTAACTGAACCGTTGAGTTTTCTCCTCCGCAAGAAATACGCCATTCTTTATCACCCCGCAACAAGTGATGGTAAAATCAGTAACGCCTCAATCTGTGTGATAACGGAAATTGGAAAAGATGCCTTAGCCGAATATGAGCGGGCCGACGATGTAATGCGCAAAGAAAAAGCCAGCAAGGACGCCGATAAGTCGGGCGACCGTAAGTTCCAGACGAAACAGACGATACTCAATGCTGTCGTTTGCGCCGTTGTCTCTGTTCTTTTTGGGCTTGTAGTCGGGCATTTCTCTGAAATTGTTTCCTTCTTCACAGAACTTTTTCAAAAGCTACCATCCCCTTAACCATCCACCTGGGCCTCCACCCTGGCGGGTTCTTTATGTGTTGGCGCTCCGTAGAGCCACAATCGAACGGACATCACCAAAAAGGTCATTTGGCGTTACATCCAAAGCGTTTGCGATGGCAATAACATCCACATCTTTGATAACCTTTCGATTGTTAAGCAGCGCGCTAAACTGCTGGGCGGAAAAACCAGCCTTTTGAGCCACAGCACGCTGTTTTAATCCACGGCTCTCAATAATTTTTCTTGTATTTTCCGCGATAGCCGATTGATGCATCATCACACCTCCATTCTTCAAGAATCTTTAGGATGAACCCATTGTACATCAAGTTTCTTTATTTGTCAACATATAATTCTAAAGTTTCTTGAATATTTTTCTTGACGTTCCTTTATTAATGTGGTTTAATATGATTATGGACGGGAGGTGCTTTTTTATGGGAATCGGGAGAAGAATAAAGGAAGCGCGAGAGAAGAAGGGATTAACGCAAGACGAGCTAGGCAAACTTATTGGAGTAACCGGATCGGCAATTACAAATTACGAAAAAGAGACAAGTCATCCAAAAGAGCCTATGATGTATGCTTTGATTAATGCTCTGGATGTTGACGCCAATTTTCTTTTCCAGGATTGCGTCAATAAAAAAATTGCCCCACTCTTGTCGAGTGAGGCAATGAAACTGGCACATGACTATGACGGACTAGACAAATGGGGGAAAAAGCAGGTTCGTTCAACTGCTGATATCGAGATGGGGCGTATGGCGGAAGACCGGCGGGCCCGTGATGCCGCAATTTTCAAGGCAAGCCGGAACCAAATAGAAGCTACTATAGAGATTGAGGCGGATGAGCGCAAGGTTATTGATCTGCTATTCGATGAAGAGAGAACCGCCGCTGGTTCCGGGTATCAGCTGATTGAAGAAAGGATGCAGACCTGGAAAGTCCTTTATAACGATTTGACCCGCAAGGCGGACTTCTGTCTTATGGTAGATGGGCGCAGTATGGAGCCAAAAATATGTGACGGGGACATTATCCTTATCCGTCAGCAACCGGCTGTGAGTGTCGGAGAAATCGGTCTATTCACAGTAAACGATAAAGGTTATGTGAAAAAACAGGGGTCTGACCGGCTGATTTCCATCAATGATGAGTTCGAGGACATCATACCCGGTGAGTATGATACTGTTTTTTGCCGTGGCAAGGTGATCGGCATACTTGACCCAGACTGGATTGTTGAGCGTTAACCCAGCCGCCGGATGGCGGTAAAATATAAAATGTTAGGAGAAAAGAAAATGAAAAAGGAAATTTTGGCACTTATTTTAGCAATGGTGATGGTTGTTGGGCTTTCGGCTTGCGGCGGAGGCTCAAACTCCGGAAAGAACAGCGGCGGGAAGGACGATAAGGGCGAATCCCAGCAGAAAACTGATAACGCAAAAGATCCAGAGGAAAAAGGTGATGATGGAAAGGATGCCGCAATCGGCACGATGGTTGGTTCTGGTGATCTTGGCGACTACCATGTAGAGATCAAGGGTGCAAAAATTTTAGAAGATTATGAGGGCAACCCCGCCATTGTTGTTACATATTCTTGGACTAATAACAGCGATGATACAACGAGCGCAATGGCTGCCGTATATGAAAAGGCGTTTCAGGATGGCGTACAGCTTGAGCCTGCTATGATTATTGGTTCTGATGAATACGAATCTGGAAGCTCTATGAAGGAAGTCCGCCCAGAAACAACCATAGATGTGCAGGCGGCATTTGAACTCACGAGCGAAACATCTGTCGTTGAGTTGGAAATTTCTGAACTCATTAGCCTGTCCGACGATATGGTTACAATGGATTTTGACCCAACAAGCCTGACGCAATAAGGCGACCAACATATGAAAATCAAACTCGAAGAAAAGAAACCGCAGGGCCAGAATCGCAGCAAGCTGTATACCATTGTGATGTGGATTCTGACCGCTTTCATGTTCATCAGCGGCGTGGTATTCATCCCGTCAGCCGCAAGCGCAACAATGATTCTCTTTTCGTTCGTATCCGCCCCGATTGACCAGCTCCAGGAATTCTATGCATCAAAGAAATTGCAGGGCGGTATAAAGATTGCACTGCTGATTGTCCTGTTCGGCGTGTCCGTCGCCCTATATCAACCGCGTTAGAAAGTCGGTGTACATATGAGAAACAACAACAATTCCGGCGGTCTGATAACGCTTTTAACCGTGCTGCTGGCAACCTGCGTCATCGCAGAGGCTGGGATAGCGTCCCATGTTGGTGTGACGATGCAGATCAACCAACAGGCCAACGAAGAGGCTAACGCGCGGTACGAAGAATACCAGGAGCAGCAGCGGCAAGCGCAGGAAGAACCGGCGGCTATCGATTATATAGGGCCAAACGTGCATGTAAAAGACGGTCAGGTGGTCAGGGGCGCTCTGTCGCGAACGGCCACCACGCGGTCTGTGGTTGCGGAACCGGAGCCAGAGCAGCAGACGGAACCCACGCCCACCCCAGAACCAGCCGAAGAGCCGGAGGTGCAACCGGCAGTGCCAAGCGAGAAGCCTAAAGCATCCGCTGAAGCGCCTAAAGCGTCCGATAACGGGGAGAAGGTCGCGTCTACACCGAAGCCGTCCGGCGGAACTGGCAATGCTGCAGTCGCGAGTAAACCGACTGATACGCCAAAAGCGCCCAAATCAACTGCATCCAACGGCAACGCAAATAATTTTAATGCGCACAACAATCCGGATCAACAAAATACCACCGATCAATGGGTGCTCAATACCAGTACAAAGAAAATACATTATCCTAAATGCAGAGATGTGCCCAAAATTGCTGAAAAAAATTATGCAACATCAAATTCAAGTGAAAGCGATTTGATTGCGCAAGGATACAGTACGTGTGGACATTGTCACTAATAAAAAACCGCCCCCGGTGCTACCAACACCGAGAGCGGCTATAGGGCAGATGCTTTGGCGAGCCGTCTGCCCTCTTATATTATCAAAATATGGGAGGAAAATCAAGTGAAACGTGCAAATGGAACCGGCAGTATCGTAAAATTGCCGGGCAACCGCCGCCGCCCGTATGCCGTGAAGGTGTCCGGGCGCAATAAATATGGGCAGGTCATCCAGCAGGTGGTCAGTTACCATGCAAAAGCGGCAGAGGCTCAAATCGCTTTAGAGGAGTATAGGAAAGCGCAGGAAGCCGGAACAGCACCAGCGGTGGATCAGATCAGCGTGACTGTTGGGGAAGTATTCGAGGCATGGAAGGCCAGGGAGTACCGGAAGCTGAAACCGGCGTCTATTGCCAGTCACAATGCGGCATGGAATAAGCGCATCTCCCGCTTCGCAGCGCGCAAAATGCGGGGCATGACGCTTGACGAGTGGCAATCTCTTCTGGACGAAGACGAGGACGCCGGTATGTCGCAGTCGTCCATCAACAATGACGCCATTCTCATCAAGGCCCTGTATAGCTATTCTATGGAGCGGGACATCGTGGGGAAGGATTATTCCAAGTACCTTGACATTCCCTCTGTAGGGGCAAAGAGGCCGCGTGACGCCCTAAATGATGCCCAGGTCGCAAAGCTGGCAGAACTGGCAGAAAACGGCGTCCCGTGGGCCGACACGGCCTTGATGCTGTGCTACACGGGATTTCGAGTGTCGGAGTTCTTGCAGCTGACGAGGTTTTCCTATCATCCGGAACAGGGTGGATACTTGCAGGGCGGCCTAAAGACGGACGCTGGGAAAGACCGGATCGTCCCCGTACATCCCAAAATCAAGCCTTACCTGCTGCGTTGGCTGGCAAAGGGCGGCGACACGATTATATGCAGCAAAAAAGGCAAGCAAATCCCATCTGCGCAATACCGGGAATATTTTCACGAATTGGCGGTTCGGATTGGAGCGCCGGATGCAACGCCGCACTGGTGCCGCCATACGTTCGCCACGCGCCTGCACAGCGCCGGAGCTGATGTACTTGCTACAAAATGGCTACTTGGACACTCTACAAAAAGCGACATCACGGCGCACTATACGCACGAAACAATTTTGGACTTAAAGTCCGCAATTTTGCTATTGGAATAATATACAGATATATTCCGTTAGTTACTGGTTAGTTACACGTTAGTTACAAATTCAGTCAAAACTATTGGAAATAAAAGATTTCCAGGACGTCAGATTTTAAGGGAACTTTAAAACTATTTTCAGATAGGCAATTCGGATTGACCCCATGCCAAGTCTCTATCAACTCATCCCGAACCACTGTTTGCTGTAAGCATATCACAAACAGCAGCGGCTGTCTCTTCTTTTGAGTCAGCCGCTGCCATTTTGGGGGTCGGGACTTTTTACAGCCCCATCCTATATCTGCTCAGAATGCCGGGCACGCTTAATCGCTCAACCGAACAATCAGCACGGAAGCGCCCGAAGCGCCGCCGACCAACTGGACGTTCCCCACGATGGGGAGGCCGCTGGTCAGGGAATAAACCTGAAGCTCGACAACGCAGCCCTCCGGCAAGGCCATCGTGACCGTATTTTCAAACTGCGCGGCAGCCATCGAGGGGGCGACGACGCCTTCATGGAGGCCGTCGACGACCAGCCGCGTCCCCACCGGCTGAGCGGAGAGGAGATTCACACGGTAGGAGATCCGATAGGTGCCCGCCTTATGCAGATAGAACAACGTGTTGCCGTTGTTCAGGCTGATCTCCGGGCAGAGGACCTGTTCCTCCGACAGACCAATGGTTTCGCCCTGGGGACTGGGGGAAATGCTGCTGCCCCGAGTGTTGGCGGCGAAAGCAGCGACTGCCGTGGGGTTGGGTCCCGGAGCCCCGGTGGGACCGATGGGACCGGCGGGCCCCTCTGCCCCGTCGGGACCAGTGGGACCGGTGGGGCCGGCTTCGCCCTCGGCGGGGCCTTCCGGACCGGCGGGGCCTTCGGCCCCCATGGGCCCGGCAGGACCGGGGAGGGTGGGAGCCTTCAGGGCTGCGCTCAGCTTGGCGGTCAGCGCCATCTGCTGCTCCATAATGCCGGACAGGGTGTCCTTCACGCTCTGGTTGACCTGCATCACCTCGTCCAGAGAGGCCGCCTCGTCCAGACCGGGCATGGCGCCCAGGACATATTGCAGCTTTTCACCCTCAACATTGAGAAGATGGCTCAGGCTCAGCTCCTCAGCGGCGATGGAGGAAATGATCTCATTGAGGCTCCCCTCTCGGGTCAGCGGGGGATCATTCTTGGGGAATGTGGGCATTGACATAAAACACCCCTCCTCAGCTCAAGCGGACGATGGACAGAGAAGCCCCGACGGATTTGGGCAGCAGCGTGGCCACTGCCACGATACCGTACATCTGCAGGGAGATTCTGTCCCCCGCGGTCAAATCTACCAAAATATCGCTGGCAAAGCGGTTCAGGGACAGCGACGGCGCAATATCGGAGGCATTGTTGGGCGCGCCGTTGATCATCAGCCGGGAGCCGCCGCTCAGGGGCGTGGCGGTGGTAATCTTATAGGAGATCTGATAGCGCCCGGTTTCATTCACGGTAAACGTGTCGTTTGCCCCGTTGACGGTGATGCCCGGAGAGAGCAGCTGGTTATCGGGCAGCGGCACCGGAGTGCCGCCCAGGATGACAGAAACCACGTCTCCCCGAGAGCTGGCGGCATAGGCGGAGGTGGCGGTGACATTGGGGCCGGTGGGACCGGTAGGACCAGCCGGGCCGGTGGCTCCGTCGGCGCCTGCAGCTCCGGTCGCGCCGGCGGGACCGGCAGGACCACCGGCAGGACCGGCAGGGCCCTGGGGACCAGTGGGGCCCGTGGGGCCGGTGGGACCCTGCATGGGAGAGGCGTCCAGTGCGCCCTGCATCTTCCCCTTCAGGAAGATCTGGTTCTGAACGGCGGTCTCCAGAAGTCCGCGGACACTCTCATTGGCGGTCAGCACGTCTTGTACGGTGGCGGCCGGACCGCTGAGGCCGGGTAGGGTCCCGAGAATATACTGCATCTTCTCGCCCTCGGCGTTGAGGATATGGCTCATACCGAGTTCCTCCATGGCGATGGAGGAAAGGATTTGATTAACCGCATCTTCCCGCTGGATAGCCGGGTCAACGTTGGGAAAACTGGGCAGAGACATAATTGAGAAGCTCCTTTCGCATTGGCTCGCGCTGTGAAAGCGCACGGACACGCCGGTGGGAGCGCAACGCCCTCCAGCGCCGTGCCCAAGACACTCTATGCGCCTGCCCGCCAACAGGTGCCTATCCAACCGCAACTTCTGTTACAAAAGGCCACAACAAAAAGAACAGCACCTGTT
>Ga0073906_1002937_pt1 | contig 20890 bp, 12 predicted proteins | sample Inofromicrocosms_FD_65485 | JGI IMG/M metagenome (GOLD analysis project Ga0073906, IMG submission 65485) | Mouse cecum microbial communities from Vienna, Austria - Inoculum for glucosamine and mucus D2O microcosms | ecosystem: Host-associated > Mammals > Digestive system > Large intestine >...
CGGCGACCTTATATACGGTGGGGATATCGCGAAATGGAAGAAACTGGCAAACTCGCTCCGTCTTCGTTTTGCCATGAGGATTTCCGATGCTGACCAGGAAAAGGCTCAGCAGGAATTCGAGGACGCCCTGGCCGCTGAAGGAGGCATATTTGCAGACGGTGCGGATGACGCCTTGATAAAATACATTGAAGTGGCGTTCAGCTTCGGTCAGGACTCTTATGACGACTACCGTAAGAACGCGATGTCCCAGTTGCTTTTCGGAAATGACCCGGCAAACAACCCGAGCTACCTTTGCTCCACTCTTTTCAACAAGATGAAAGATTCGGGTGACCCCCGTACATACAGCATCGCACGTTTCTATTGCGATGACCTCATGAGCGCGACAAGTCCGGACAACCGTATAGACCTTACGCAGGAGATAATTGACAAGAACATAGCCATGGCGCCTTGCGAGCCTGGCGCATACTCCTGGGAGCCATGGCCGACCGGATATGAAAGTGATATCATGAAAGCCCTGGCCGAGTCGAACCCTTCGATAACGAGGACGACGATGGAGCGTGAAGTGGAACCTAAGCTTGCAAACAATTTCCTCAAGAGCGACAATCCTGGAGTCGTCATAACTTATGCCGAGGTCAATTTCCTTCTTGCCGAGGCGGCATTGAAAGGGTGGACGGTTACCGGGACCAAGGAAGAATACTATGAAGCCGGAGTGCGTGCGGCAATGGATTTCCTTACGGACAATTACGGTTGCGGGAAAGTGTCCGATGACGATTTCGTGGCATTTGTCGAGGCCAATGGCCTTGGCCATACCGACGAGCAGGCGAAGGAGGCCATCAACACCCAGGCCTGGATACTTCATTTCCACAATCCTTCCGAGTGCTGGTCCAATGTCAGGCGTTCCGGTTATCCGAGGCTGAAGTCTCCTAAGGAATACGGTTTCGGAAGCTTCCTTACAGGAGGGGATGAAATTCCGGTACGTCTTTGCTATCCTGTGCTGGAGTCCTCATACAACAAGAAAGGATATGAAGACGCCCTTTCACGTATGGGCGGCACGGACAGCTGGAACACTCCTGTATGGTGGGATGTCTATTAATTGTTAAATGACAGAAATATATGAAACGTATATATAGATTATTGCTTTTGGGACTGGCGACCGGGCTGACGCTCATGTCGTGCGACAGGAATGATGCGTTTTCCGTTGCCGGACCGTCAGATGAACCGTTTATCCTTGACCCGACCTTTCCGGACCGTGACAAGGGGGAGCTTCCTACGGTGGCGACTATAAATCGTGATGCCAACTTTACTATGACCGTGACTGTCACTCCTTCCGAATATACCACAGTGGTGTGGTACATTGACGGCGAGGAAGTGGCCACAGGGACAAGTGCGGACATTCATCTCCTTGCAGGAAAGTATGAACTTAAGATTGTCGCTACTACCGTGGAGGGCAAGAGCACATCCCGCCAGGGATTCATTCTGGTGAAACCTCTGGAGGGTGACCCTATTGCGACGACTGTCGCCCTTGAGCGTATAGTGTCCCCTGATTCCGATGGTGTCATCTACGGCTCCGGCATGTCAGGAATCACCGGGATGCGAATCGGTGACACCGAGGTGACTTCATTTTCGGTGGAAGATGACAATGTTTCCTATACGGTTCCGGCCGGTATTTCTGACGGGACATATAGGGTCGTGTTCTCGGATGCCGACGGCGTGGAGTATGGAGCGGACAAGGTGACTGTCACGACAGCCTCGCTTGTGACATCAGGTGTGTCTCGCGTGTCGCTCAACACTTCATGGGTGATGTCAGGAATAAATCTTGACAAGGTCGCCTCACTGAAGTTGGGTGAGACCCAGATAACCTCATTCACCGTCAGGACGGAAAATTCTCTCGAGTTCCCTTGCCCGTCAGTGGAACCGGGTGTATACACCCTTGCCGGCACTATGTCTGACGGACGTGACGTGCAGTTCTATGTCAACGGTTCTGCCCTTGTGTCCACGGATGTCACGGTTTCTGCCGAAAGGACCTTGTGGTCCGGTCACCATTATGTTTCATGGGACCTTCCAGATACCGATCCCGGCAAGAAGTTTGACGCGCTTCAGACTGATGCAAAGGGCTGGAAAGTAGGTGAGACCGTGAAGTTCCATCTGTCCGTCAATCCGTCGGACGCCTATCATAAGGTGGCGTTCAACAGCGGGTGGTGGACAAACTTGCCGGGTACCGTGGAAGAGGAGTTCAGTGAAGACAAGGTCTTCGAGCTCGTTATAACTCAGGAGCAGGTTGACCTTATCGCGGAGCAGGACGGATTCCTGATCTGCGGGCATGGATTCTATGTCGATCTTATTACAATCCAATAATGGTTTTATATGAACAAATTAGATTTACTTACATTGGCTGCTATGACATTCGCTTGTTTGGGTGCTACCTCATGTTCGGATAACGGACGGAAACCGGTTATACCGGAGGATAAGGCAATCGAGGCTGCCGTTGAGAACACGCTTTCTAAAATGACGATAGACGAGAAGGTCGGGCAGATGACGGAGATTGCGATAGACATTCTCGGACATTGGGAAGGTGGAGATTTCGTGATGGACCAGGACAAACTGGAGAACGCGATCGGCAAGTACAAGGTCGGTTCCGTGCTTAACTCACCGGGCCCGGTGGCTCAGACTCCGGAGAAGTGGCAGGAAATCATAGGCATGATACAGGAAGTGTCAATGCGTGAAATCGGCATTCCTTGCATATATGGCCTTGACCAGAATCACGGTACCACATACACCTTGGGCGGAACCTTGTTCCCGCAGAACATAAATGTGGCGGCGTCCTTCAATCCGGATGTCGCATACGATGCGGCCAAGGTGACTGCCTATGAGACAAGGGCCGCCAACTGTCCTTGGACATATTCCCCTACCGTGGATATGGCCCGTGACCCGCGTTGGTCCAGGGTCTGGGAGAACTATGGCGAGGACTGTCTCGTGAATGCCGTTATGGGCTCTTCTGCGGTTCGTGGATTCCAGGGGGACGACCCCAACCATATAGGCACGGACAGGGTGGCCGTTTCCGTGAAGCATTATATGGGCTACAGCCAGCCGCGCACTGGCAAGGACAGGACTCCGGCCTATATTTCCGAGGCTGAACTCCGGGAGAAATGCTTCGCTCCTTTCAAGGCTTGTGTCGAGGCAGGTGCCCTTACCATCATGGTGAACAGCTCGAGCGTGAACGGAGTGCCGGTACATGCCAACTACAATCTGTTGACCAAATGGCTGAAAGAAGACCTGAACTGGGACGGCATGCTTATCACGGACTGGGGTGACATCAACAACCTGTATACCCGTGAATGTGTGGCTTCGGACAAGAAAGAGGCTATAATGATCGCGATAAACGCCGGTATAGACATGACCATGGAGCCTTATGACCTCAATTTCTGCACTCTTCTGAAAGAGCTTGTGGAGGAGGGTAAGGTGCCGATGTCCCGTATAGACGACGCGGTAAGGCGTGTACTCAGGCTGAAATACAGGCTCGGACTGTTCGGTACTCCTAATACTTATGTCAAGGACTATCCGGACTTTGCATGTGAGGAGTATGCTGAGCTTGCCGTCCGTGCCGCGGAAGAGTCGGAAGTTCTGTTGAAAAACGACGGAATCCTTCCTTTGAAAAAAGGTGTGAAGATTCTTGTCACTGGTCCGAACGCGAACTCGATGCGTTGCCTTAACGGAGGCTGGAGCTATTCTTGGCAGGGACATCTCACTGACAGGTTCGCTCAGAAATACAATACTGTATATGAGGCTGTCAGCAATAAGTTCGGCAAAGGCAATGTGATCCTGGAGCAAGGTGTCACCTATGTCGCAGAAGGAAGCTATGAGGATGAGAACGCTCCGGAGATAGAGAAGGCAGTAAGGGCAGCCAAAGGTGTGGACGTGATTCTTGCATGCGTAGGGGAGAATTCATACTGTGAGACTCCGGGTAATCTTTCCGACCTTGCGCTATCAGTGAACCAGCGTGACCTTGTGAAGGCCCTGTACAGGACGGGCAAGCCGATAGTGCTTGTAATCAATGGAGGGCGTCCGCGTCTTGTAAGCGACATCGAGCCGTTGTCCAAGGCAGTGATAGACATACTTCTTCCTGGAAACTACGGGGCCGACGCCCTTGCGAACATCCTTGCCGGAGACGCCAACCCGAGCGCGAGGATGCCGTACACCTACCCTAAGAACCAGGCCGGGCTTACCACATACGACTACAGGGTGAGCGAGGAGGCTGACAAGATGGAAGGTGCGTATGACTATGACGCCGTGGTGTCTGTACAGTGGCCGTTCGGATATGGTCAGAGCTATACTACCTTTGAATATTCCGACGTGAGATGTTCGGCTGAAAAGTTCACTGCGGATACTCCTCTGGTGTTCTCCGTTGATGTCACGAACACCGGAAAGGTGGCCGGCAAGGAAGTCGTCATGCTGTTCAGCCGTGACATGGTGGCCTCTATGGTGCCTGAAAACAGACGCCTCAGAGCCTTTGAGAAGATTGAATTGCAGCCTGGCGAAACCAAGACCGTCAACCTTGAGATATCAGGAAAGGACTTGGCCTTTGTAGGTCCAGACGGGGAGTGGGTACTTGAGGCCGGAGAGTTCCGTATGCAGGTCGGCAACCGTACAGTCATGATAGAATGTACACGTACCGAAAAGCTCGGACTCAACAAATGATACTGATGGCCTCCGGGCCGTCCAAAACAAAACGCCTGACAAGGAGCATCTTGCTTCTGTCAGGCGTTTTTTGATGTGCTCCGGACGGGAATCGAACCCGTACGGACATTGCTGCCCACAGGATTTTCTTGCTACTCTTGCTTTTACACAAGCCGGCTTCATCCGTAATGCTAAGCCGTTGTAGTCTGGACTATTTCATGACCGTGCACTTATGTGTTTAGGCCCTCCCTGTATAGTCTCTGCGCCATTTATCAGTCGAAACTGAATTTAGTAAGTCATCGCCAAAACATACATTTCTGTATGTGAGGTTTCTGTTTGTTAGGGGAGTTCTACTTACAAAGTTTCCTTTGTAGCACTCTTGTTATTTTTACCCCTATAGCTATCCGTCAAAGCATGGCAGTTCGGACATAGTATCGAAAGGTTTTCCAAACGATTATCCCGGTTGTCACCATTTATGTGATGAATTTCCAATGGGATTTTATGTCCTAACCATTCTGTATTTCCGCAACGTTCACATTTCTTTTCTTTGAGATTATCTTGGAAAAGCCTCAATTTCAATTTGTATGATTGAAAAGTGGATCCTTTAACCAAAATTTCCTGTATTTCTTTGGGTTTGGTCGGTCTGAAATTCAGACCTGTATTCCAGCCTTGCCCTCTGAAATGAGAAATGTCAATATTGTATTGGTCTATAGCATTGTGCATCAGTTTATAGTTTCCACCACACGGCTTCAAACCTAAAAATCTACACATACCAGCAATACTGAAAGAACTTTTTGCAGCTGCTTCGTAAATATCCTTGTTTCTTTTGACCCTCATATAATGAGTATTTGATGTCTTTGAAAGCAAGGAGACGGATGTCAATAGAGACAAAACTTAAAAGTCCTGCGTGTCTACCTATTCCACCACCAGAGCAATCCGCGGCAAAGATACTGAAAAAATTGTATATTCGCAGAAAAATCAATTGATATGGACAAGAAACTGATGGACAATCCTTATTATGCAAAGGCAATAGAGTATATAAATACTCACGATCTCAATGCGCTTGAACCGGGAAAACATTTGATTGACGGAGAGAATCTGTTTGTCAATATAGTTGACAGCAATATGAAGACACCTGAGCAGTCGCGCCTTGAGGTACACGACAGATATATCGACATTCAGGTACCTCTTTCAAAGGAAGAAACTTTCGGAGTCGCTCCACGAAGCAGCTGCAAAGAGCCTGACGGAGAGATGAACGTCGAGAAGGACATCCTGTTCTACAGGGATCCTGTGACAGAGACGATAACCGCAGCTCCAGGAGAAGTTGTCACATTCGCTCCTGAGACAGCACATGCTCCTCTGATAGGAGAGGGTACGATCCACAAGGCCATCTTCAAGGTCAAAGTGGTGTAGCCTGCTGTATGCACGTTGTATTCCGGAATCCGGAGCTACCAGCACCAGGAAGCGGAATATCCGATAAGAAATGAATTGAGGAAAGGCTTTTGCTGAGAGAAACTGAATGTTTCGTATTCGACCAAAGCCTTTATTCTGAAATTCTCTCCTGCACGCAACGCCACTGAAATCTCCGCTATCGCGTCAATGCCGTTCCCCAGTCTGTGCCAGGCATATCCGAGCATTGCCTTCAGGTTGAATTCCACCAATTTGGGGAATGGATACACCCAGAAACCTCCGATATGTGCGTTGTACATATTGAACGAACTGCCCCCCCCGAATACCAGCGCGTTGACACTTGTCCGGAACGCGATGCCTGTCCGTGGAATGAGCGGAATATTTACCTCGACTCCTGCCGAGCTCCCGCGCTGCGGCAGGACATTGTCCTGCTTCTCTGATTTCCATCCCAATATGTATCTTCTTGCGAAAAACAGCCCTGCCTCATAATACTTGTGCTCAGGGTCGTATGCGAACATATCAGGTTTCTCATATCCGTCCGATATGTGTTTTTCCTTGAAAATCAGGTCTGACAGAAAATATCCCAGGTGTACCGAACCGATGCCTATCGCGGCTCCTGCGGTGACATCGCTCATCCAGTGCCTGTTGTTCATGATTCTTGACACACCCACCAGTGCCGCTATTGAATATCCTCCGATGCTCAGCCATGGCTTTTCCCATCCGTATTCCTTATGGAGCATCGTCGCTGTCACAAACGCGGTGGCCGTATGGCCGGAAGGGAAGGAGTTGCGGCTGGTTTCATCCGGTCTCATCCGTCGTACTGAATATTTCAGCCCGTTGATGGCTCCTGTCATAATGGCTGCGGAGAAAGCGTCTGCTACAATCATTCTGCCCCATGAGCTTCTTCCTTCGTATCCGTGCCTTTTAAGTCCGGCTTTGACACCGAGCATAATCACGGCCGGTACATATTGTATATAGTCGTCGTATTTATAGTGGAAATTCGGGATCGCATTGTTCCTTGCTGTCCTTATATCAGTGTCAATTGACATTTTCTGTATGTTTGCAACCGTCTGTGCCGGCAGATGCCTGCTTACTGATATGATAAATGCAGCCAGAACTATAAGGAAACGTAGTGTATTCATAGGCAACGGTTTCAATATGGGTACAGGTGAATGTTGAAATAAACTGCAAGTGTTTCTGCAAAATTAAAAAATTGTTCAATTGTCCACAAATTTATCCGGAATAGCCGCAAAATTTGTAAATTTGTAAGAATTTGAGATTATATGAGGATAGCGTTCGACGGAAAGAAAGCGGCAAAGAACAAAGCCGGTCTTGGCAACTACAGCAGATTTATAATAAGGTGTATGGCAGAAAGGTATCCGGACTGCCAGTTTGATGTATATGTGGGAGCCAACAAAGATTCCGTGCTTCTGTCGTCACTGAAGCGGCTGCCGAATGTGAACATCTGCCGTCCGACCCATCCTTTGTTGAAATATTCCTATACTCTGTGGAGCCTTTTCGGCATTCCTTACGAATTGAAGAAAAGGAAGACCGACATCTACCACGGCCTTTCCAATGAACTTCCATGGAATATAGCACGTGCCGGAGATACCGGAAGCGTAGTCACAATACACGATCTTATATTTCTGACGTTTCCCCATACATACAGCTGGGCGGACAGGCATATCTATAATATCAAATTCCGTAAAGCCTGCAGGATTGCAGACCGTATAATTTCAGTGAGCCGTTTTACCGCCACTGAGATAGTCAAGCATTACTTTACCCCAAAGGAAAAGATATCGCTTGCATATCAGGGATGCGATTGGTCTTTCAGGGAGAAATGCTCAAAAGGATTCAAGGACCTTGTGAGGGAACGCTATTCTCTGCCTTCCTCTTATATACTGAGTGTCGGTACTATTGAAGAGCGTAAAAATACCGCGCTTCTTGTGAAGGCCCTTCAGCATATAGACAATATCGATGTCGTGCTGGTCGGAAAAAGGACCAGATATACTGAATATGTCGAAAGGACTGCTGCTGAGTGCGGCGTTTCCGACCGTGTCCATATCCTCAGCGGTGTGGATTTCAAAGAGCTTCCTGCGGTTTACCAGATGGCATCGGCATTTGTATATCCGTCACGTATAGAAGGATTCGGAATCCCTGTGCTTGAAGCTCTGTGCAGCGGAATCCCTGTGATTGCCGCTTCGGGTTCGTGCCTTGAGGAAGCAGGCGGTGATGCTGCCCTTTATGTGGATCCGGATGACGACAGACAACTTGCAGAATACCTCAAGACGGTTCTTGCGGATGAAAATATGCGCAGGGATATGGTTGCCAAGGGGTATGCCCAGGTAGAGCGGTTTACGGACGCTTCGCTTGCTGAAAAGATTATGTCAATATACGAGGATGTCATTGCCAGACGGAGGCAAGGGCAGACGCGCTGATTCTTGTCTCTGGAGGAAACGCTTTCCTTAACGCACTGTAGCAGGATGCCATAGTCGCTCCTGTCGTGAACACATCGTCAATCAGAAGTATATGTCTGATTTTGGGGTCAGGACGTTTTCTGACTTCAAATGCACCTGATACATTGCGGTATTTGTGCTCCACGTCGAGTTTTGTCTGTGTTGATGTCTTGCGTTTTCTTGCGAGCATACCGGTGACCACCGGTGCCCCTATTTCTTTTGCTGCCGCCTTTGCTATAACCTCAGCCTGGTTATATCCCCTTTTCCATTTCCTGGTCCAGTGAAGAGGTACCGGGATGATCGCGTCCACATCTTTATAAAGCCCGGACTGCGCGAGCCTTTTGCCCAACAGACATCCGAAATGTCTGCCTATTGCCGTGTCTCCCTCGTATTTCAGCCTGTGGCATATATGCTTGTATCCTGCATCAGCACCGTATATGAACAGGGCTGCCGCATATTCGTAACGTATCCGCTCCGCCTGCAGGGTCTCCAATGTCTTGCCTGAACTGTCTATATCCTTTTGGATCAGTGCATTGTATCTGTCCGCCATAGGGTTGTGGTGCATATTCCAGTTGTAGGTGAAAGGGATGTCATCTTCACAGTACATACACAGATGCTGTTCGTTGACAAGCAGTTTCCTGCCGCATACAACACACGTCCTCGGCATTATGATGTCGAGGACGGAGTTGAAGATATATCTTATTCCTGGCATTCTGACAATGTTATATGCCCAGTTCGGAAATGATCCTGTCCATTCCTGCATATCGGTCAAGAACCCAGAGGATATAACGTATGTCGACACATACGCATTTGTTGTATCCGCTGATATATGCCGCATCGCTTGACAGCGATTCCTTGTTGCCGTCAAATGCAAGGCCTATCAGTTCTCCACGCGAGTTCAGTACCGGAGATCCTGAATTTCCTCCTGTAATGTCGTTGTCCGTGAGGAAGTCGACATACATTTGCGCCTTGTCGGATTTCCGGTTCTCATTGAAGCCCCAGCGTCCCCAGTCTTTCGTTTCAAGCAGGGTTTTCTGACGTTCATCAAGATTGAATTCATACGACTGAGGATCATATTTTTCCAGGATACCCTCCGGAGTAGTCCTCCAGGATGTCATCACGGCATCGTATGGCTCAAGCTCGCCGACGGTGCCGTATGTTATCCTCATAGTCGAGTTGGCGTCAGGAGCCTGAGGAATTCCTTTGTCTTCACGCATCTGATACAGGGCGCGCGTGTATTCCGTTTTAAGGGAAAGCAGGTCGTTTTCACCTTCTATCCCGGCTATCGCGTTGTTGAATACCGTGATGTGCATATTGAAGAACTTGAATATCGGATCCGCATAGTATTCCTCCATCGTATGCTCTTCACGGATAAATTTGTCCAGACGTTCCTTTTCTGTGAGGAAACTGTTTTCCCAGAGATAGTCCGCAATGCCGTTCAGGTCGGCTTTTCCGTCCGAGGTGAATCTTTCAAGCATTTCTTTCTGGAAGTCTGTCATCCAGCGTCTGTCAAGCAGTGTGTAATAGTTGACCACGGAGTTCCGGAACAGGTCGCGCTCGACATCAAGGTCAAATCTTTCAAGCTCTTTCATCAGATTTACCTTGATGGAAGGGTATTCTATGCCGCAGAACCTGTGTCTGCAGCAGCATTCAATCTCTTCTTTTGGAGGCTGTCCGTTCAGAGGTTTCCTTCCGGAAAATCCCTGTCTGCGCAACATCTCATTTCTGAGGTTGTTGATCCTGTTTACAAATCTGGATATGGCCGAGCCGCTGACAAGAGTCTCGCGGTAGATTACTGAATTCCGTTTGATGTCCTCGATTCTGCTGAATTTGTCAGCCATTGACGGAATCAGGTCGCCCCATTGGGTCTTCCTCTCGGGCGAAGCGTCGATCCATTCCTGCATCTGCTGCTCCTGCAGCTCTTTTGCCTCTTTGACTTTGAATCTGTTGTTGCAGAGCACCTGTCCTTCATTCAGTTCCTGTACATTGCTCAGACTGAAAAAGAAATCCGAGTACAGCAGCCTTATTGAAGGGGCTGTTTCCATCCATCTGCGGATGATGTCCATTTTCTGTTTGCGTATGGCATTCGATATCGGAAGGGATACCCGTGTGCTGTAGTCCAGGTCAAATGAACTGCTGTATCTGTCTGTCCTTCCCGGGTAGCCGATGACCATAGTATAGTCTCCGGGTCTGTATCCTTCAAGGGAGATGTCAAGCTTTTTCTTGGGATTCAGAGGAATATTGCTTTCGGAATATTCTTTTGCCGGTCTGCCTTCCGGTGAAGTGTAGACACGGTACAGTGCGAAATCTCCTTTGTGCTGAGGCCACTCCCAGTTGTCTATATCTCCTCCGAAAGCGGCTATCGACACTGGAGGCGCAGCGACAAGGCGTATGTCGGAATATACTTCGTATAGCGCGATATAATATCTGGAGCCTTTCCACATTGAGGCAAGGGATGCTTCATAGCCTGTCTCCGTGCTGTATTTTTTCTCAAGTATGAAGCTGAGCTTCCGGCCTCCTATCGGGGTACCCTGCTTTTTTGCATCTTCCCTTATTGCTTTGACTTCATCGGTAACATCGATTACTCTTTTGAGGAACAATACGTTTTTGCCTTTGATGTGGATTTCTTCATCGGCTTCCATCGCCCAGAATCCTTCTTCCAGATAGTTGTGCTCATCGGTGCTGAGTGAATGCACGTCACCGTAGGCGCAATGGTGGTTGGTGATCAGAAGACCGTTGTCCGATATGATGCTTCCGGTACATCCGAAATCCAGTGATACTATAGCGTCTGAAATGGTCGCCCCCTCAGCATCGGCGTTGTAGATTTCATTGGCTGAGAGCTCAAGCCCCCTTTCCTGCATTTTCTTTTCAAGTGCTGAATTGATTGCGTGGATCATCCACATCCCCTCATCAGCTTTTGCCGTAAAAGACGAAACGATTGCTGTCGTGATGCACACGGCAGCAATCGCTATGGATTTTATCTTTCTGTCCATTGCAAGATTCAGTCTTTGTATTCGTATGATGTACCCGGTTGTGTGAAGCCTATTTTTGCATCCACTTCACGGACGTCATCCTTCTTGAATGTAATGGTCCAGGTCTCCATCGTCATCAGCTTCCAGAGCTCTTCCTCTGTCATAGGAGCTGTGTATCTGATTCTGATGGAAGGCACAAGGTCATCATTAAGCTGAAGATATATGCCTATGATCCCATCGTGTTTTGAGAGGTGGTTGCTCAGATAAGGCATATTCCTGGTGATGATAGGCTTCTCGTAGTTGGCGTTCGGGATTTCGTAGACAAACTGTTTCTTTCCGGAAGCTTCCTCTACTCTGCTTTTGAACTCCGCCTTGAACGGATTGAACATATATCTGATATAGTCTTCGCAGGAGATGAACTCCTCCCCGTCCTCAAGTCTTACGAATTCATAGTCTACATCTATTTCCCTGGTGCCGCCGCCGTGTACAGGCATAACGAGCTTTTTCATCTCCACGGTTTCCTCAAACCAGTCTTCATCAAGGTTCTCGGAAGGATCCATATATACCCTGACGATCAGAGGACACTCGTATTCTGTCTCGACGCCATAGATTTTCTTGCCTGTGCCGCGCATCTGGAGACCGAGATAATTGATGTCCATCTTGTCGTACATCTTCTCTGTCCTGATCGTCACGATCTTTATGCTGTCTGTCTGATGGTGGTCCGGAGTGTTGACCTTGAATTTTGACGGTTCGTAGATCGCCCTTTGTATCTGTTCCGGAGTAATCTGCGCTGGGTTGTATGTCACGACAGCCCTGTGGTGGTGTACAAATGTCTTGACTCCGTATATTCCGGCGATCTTCTGGAGCTTTGCTTTGAAAGCCATTGAGCTTCCATAGCATTTAACTGAACGCAGTCCTGTGATTTCCATCTTCTCCAGAGAAGACACGTCCACAAGTTTAGTGACTGTGCCGTCTTCCGCAGTCTGTTCCGTTCCCCAGGTCACGTCGATTGTAGGAAGCTCGATTTTGCTTCCGATCCAGATTCCGAGAACAATCAGAACCACAGAAATGACCGCCGGTACAAACTCCAAGAGTCCTCCTTTGCATCTGCGTCCCACTCCGGTTTTCAATGCTCCGGTAGGGCAGGTCGCTACGCACTCTCCGCACAGCGTGCAGTCTACCGAGTTGATTCTGCCTCCTTTGGCCGAATTGATATCAATGTGGTAAGGGCATCGCCTGTTGCAGGCACCGCAATGGTTGCACTGGCTCTGCTCCTTGACTATATGAAGAATCTGCATTTTCGGTCTGGAGTTGAAAATCTCAAGCAGGTATCCTGTAAGACAGAATACTCCAAGAAGCACAAACCAAGGAATATTCACTCCGAGAAGACCGAGTATATAATAAATAGCGAAAAGACCGATGATCCATATCCAGAATTTGAATGAATTGGAAATCGCTCCGAGCGGGCAGAGGTATCTGCACCAGAACCTGTCTATGATAAAGCTCAGGACAAGCACTGCTACAAGGGAGGCGATTGACATCCAAAGTACGATTTCGCCTTTGAACCCTGTGGCCACGGCATAATAGGGGTCAAGCTTTTTGCAGAAAAGCTCGCTTGTGCTCGCTGTCATATAGAAAATCAGGAAAAGCAGCCCGTATTTGAATATCCTGAGAATCTTGTCGAGTACAGAACCGTTGCGGACGTCTATGCTCTTTATCCGGATGGCTTTGCGGAGTCTTGTCAGAAGGTCCTCAACTGAACCTATAGGACAGATCAGTCCGCAGAAAAGTTTGCTGAACAGGACTACGGCTGCAGCAAGGGCTATACCCATCATTATCTGGAGTGAACTCATACTGCACGGAAGCGATCCCCTTACCATATAGGTTGTAAGGGCTTCCAGACCTCCCATAGGGCAGAGAGCCTCCGGGTCAACCGGTTCCTTTGACGGGATCAGTCCAGTGATAAATACGACCAGGGCGAGAAGAATTCCCCATTGAAGGAGGTGCTTCGGCCAGTTCCTGATGATTGTAGATTTTTTAGCCATAATATTTTGTTTTATAATTCCCTGAATATTGAAATATATCTGTCGCCGTTATTGAGTTTCCTCGCAGTTTTCTGTACGTCCTTGGCCGTGATGCTTCTGATGACCTTTTCATAGTCATAGCTGAAATCCTCGCCGTCCATGATTGTGCTTATGCCTTCATTGAGCTTTGTCCGGAGAGAAATTTCCCTGTCCGCTTTCTTTTCATTGCGGTGTTTTATAAAATATTTTACCGCGGCTTCCATTTCGTCTCTTGAAGGTCCTGAAGCTGACATTTCATTCATAAGTGTCCGTACGTCCTCCACAAGAATATCCGTCATCTCAGGTCTTGTCTGGAAACTGACTGAAGATTCGGTAGTTCCTTTGCAGTCGGCGTACCTATCTGACGAGAACTGGACATAATATGTCCCTCCGCGTACTTCCCTGATCTGGTTCAAAGCCCTGTTGCCCATAATGTAGTCAAGAATTTCCAATGTGATCCTGCTTTTCGGGTCCTGAGGCAGCTTTGTACAGAAGCAATAGCGCACATCACTTTTCGGGGCTGACGCGGCTGAATAGGTCCTGTCCAGAATGACCGTTCCTCTGTACGCCGGAACCAGCGGGCTGTATTCGGCTTTCCTGGCATCTGTCTCTCCGCTTAATGATGCGATATATCTGCAGGCAAGGTCCTTTACAGTCTCCCTGTCCAGATCACTGGAAACAAAAATAGTCATTTTGTCTAAAGCGGAAAAGCTGCGTCTGAAAATCTGTTTTACGAAATCATAATCGACGTTGCTGACTTGAGCTGAATCCGGATCTGAAAGCCACGGGTCATTACCGTATTTCAATGTGGTTCTTTCCTCCTCGAAACGCCTGATGTTATTCTTTCCTTTTCTGATAAGGTTTATATTGTCCATTTTATATTTTTCAAGGGTCTCCTCTGTCGAGAAGTTCGGTGACATCAATTGCGTATAAGTCATTCTGAACGCTCTTTCGGCATCCTTTTCATCGGCAAGAACGTTGACGGAAGAATATTTCCTTCCGAACTTCACGGTCAGTAAGACATCTCCGGAACCTGACGCGCTCTTCATTTCCATCTTGTCCATATTACCGAGTCCAAGATACCTGTCAAGGAAATATCTGGCCATTATGGATTCTCCTTTATATTCCTGAGGGAATGCCCCGTATCCTGTCTCAAACAGTGCTGTCATGGCCAGGTGGACATTGGACTTGACTTTTTCGGAAGGGAGCCAGTATACTCTGACCCCGTTGCTCAATGTCCAGATTTCCCCTTCGACATTTTTCAATGGCCTGCATTTTACTATTTGTCCGGCTTCCGGGACCGTATCAAGTTCAAGTGTCTTGTATGATATATATTCCGGTTCCAGTACTACACTGTCCTGCCCGGCGATTATTTCTTTCATCCTTTCCACGGACGGAAGTTTGTATTCGTCTGTGGTGTTGATGCTGAATGAGTATATTTTCTCGCTTTCTGTGAACATTTTGCTGATATATCCCTGCGCAAAGTCAAAGGAAAGTTCATCAAGAATGTCCTTCTGGAGTTTTTTGTAATCGGACGGCATTATGCAAGGTATTCCACGGAGAAAATGCTCCTTGCAGAAATTTACCTTTTCCTTTGATGTCACGTCGTCCGGTGACGGCAGGGCATTGAGCCTGTTCTTTTTGTATGTGGCGGATTTCGCCTCATTGAATTCGTCTTCCGTGATTCCGAAGTCTGTAATGCGTCTGATTTCTCTGGCGTAGAAAGCCAAAGCCTCTTCCGAAAGGGTATCAGCCTTTGGCGACATAGTGAACATGGATGTATAGAAATCCACATTTGACGGGTTGGTCACAAGAACTGCAGACTTCAGCGGTGAGTCTTCTTTTCTGGCTGCCCTCTTGAAGCGTTCCTCGACGACGGCTGTGACTATCTGTCTTGCAAACAGGTCCTGCAGATAAAAGACGCTTCCCCTTTCTTCACGTGTAGGGAAAGGCTGTCTGTGTATTACTTTCAATGTGTGATATTTGATTTCCGGATCAATCATATTCTCGAACAGAGGCTCTTCCAGGGAAGGAATAGGGTAAACCTCCTTTTCCGCCGGATTGTCCTGCTTCCTGATGTCGGAAAACATTTCCCTGACCTTGTCTTCCATAGAAGATGTGTCGAAATCACCGACCACGATTATGGCCTGAAGGTCAGGCCTGTACCATTTGTGATAGAAGTCGAGGATTTCATCGCGTCTGAATCCGTTGATTATTTCAAGTGTGCCGAGGACTGTTCTCTCGTTGTGTCTGGAACCGTGATATATCAGTTCATTCTGCCTCATTGCCATCCTGCTCCTTGGTTCATCCCTTCTTCTCCATTCCTCGCTTATGACTCCTCTTTCATCGTCCAGTGCCTTCTGCCCGCAGGTGATGTCGCAGGACCAGTCGTGCAGTACCATAAGTACGGAATCCACGAAGGATTCCCTTACAAGAGGGACTGATGAAATATTGTAGACGGTTTCATATTTTGAAGTATAGGCGTTGATATTGTATCCGAACCTTACTCCCTCCTGCTCAAGGAATTCAAGAATCTTCTTGTCCGGGTAATGCTTCGTCCCGTTGAATGCCATGTGTTCAAGGAAATGCGCAAGCCCGTTCTGGTTGTCCTCCTCCTGGAGTGCACCCACATTGTGCACTATATAGAAATCGGCGCATCCTTCGGGCTTTTCATTGTGCCACAGATAATAGGTCAGTCCGTTGTCAAGCTTCCCTATTACGACTTCCGGGTCATCCGCTATGTTTCCCCGGGCGTTGATGTCAGTGCAGACAAATGCCGCTATGACTCCCAGTATGCTGATCAGAAAATTGTTTTTCATCGGATATTGTTGATTTTGTGTTTTCGGCTTGTCAGAATGCGCATCCCAATGTGAATACAAAGCTGTTGCGGAATCCGTTCCCGAGGAATTCAGGAGATTTCAACGCTCTCACATATCTGTCGCTTATGTCTGCATAAATCGAGAAGTTCTTTTTGAACAGACGGGTATATCTGAATGATAATGATGCACCCGCCCTTGAAATGGTCTTGTATTCGAAGTCCCTGTTGAGATATGTCTCCGATGAGCGCGGCGGCTCGGAAGAACTTCCGGAATATACTCCGTCATTTTTTGGATTTCCGGTTCCCATAGCGAATTCTCCGCTTGCTCCGACAGTGAATATGTTGTCGGAAACGGTAAAATTCTTCTTCCCGTATATCTCCGCAGAAAGACAAATGGTGCGGGATTGTCTGTAATGCGGATATATGGTTGTCAGAGTGGAAAGATAGTCTATATCTGCATTGATTCCGTATTCCCATTCCGCCCGGAAATTTTCAATGCCGAGATAGCCGGTATAGGACAGGTTGCCTTTTATTGCCGTTCTTGTCTGTATCTCGTTCTGTCCGAAATATTCGATTACTGTGGCAGAACCGGCCGGGGTCGTCCTTCTGTATATGTTCTCGTTTGTCCTTATGCTTTCATATTCGGCCTTGAGGTGGACTTTGTGCAGATTTTCTGCCCTGTTACGGATAAGAAGATCTCCTGAATAGGACAATGTATATCCTCCATATTCGAAGAAGAGGACGGTTGAAGAACCTTTTTTGCCGTATGAGCCGTCACGTGCAGTAAAAGTGAGTTCGTTGAATACTTTGACTTTTTCTCCTGCCTCGATTTGGACGGACCCTCCATAGAAAAGATTGTCCATTGGCTGTGAGGCGTTTATCGGGATAAAACCGGTATCGCCTGCCAGTCCTTCACGGCGGCCGAAAAGACCTCCATAGTCTATGAATGTAAAATATTGCTTGTCCTTGACGCCGAAAATGTCGGCATTGATTTTCTCGATTGTGTTCCTGAAAAGGAAATCCGCTCCGACAGAAAACTTTTCTGACGGGGAGAATTTTCCTCCGATAGTCATGTCAAGGTCCATCCAGTCGTTATGAAAACGGGGGTCCTTCCGTTTGGCTCCGTATGCAGCCTCATAATCTATTCTTGCTCCGATGGACCATTTCCTGTTGAAACTGTATGAAATGCCTCCGCCAATGATATACTGTTCTTTGTTCTTGGCACCGGTGGTTTCCGGGCTGTCCTCGTAAAAATTGACAGGATTGTATGAGGGGTCCAATAGAATCGGTCCCCCCATATTCTTCCCGTGTGTGTATTTGTAGGCCATTCTGCCGAAGAATGATATCCTGTCTGAAATCCTTACGTAGGATTCTGTGCATAGTCCAGCCTGCAGAGCATTGTCGGAGCCGTTGTTGCCTACAAGTCCTCCGTCATCCTTTCTGAAGAATGCTTCAACGTATGAGGTTCGGTCTGCTTGCAGAGAGCTCAATCCCGAAGCGTTCGATGACGTGAGCCATGGATTGTCCTCCCTGATGAACTGAAAGTCATACATTCCTCTTCTTGGCTGCGCACCGGTTACGGCACAAACTGCCGTCAGAAGCAATGTTGTGCAAAATGTTCTGCAGGTTTTCATTCAACAAAAGATTATATTGAAAATACTTATTTTATTGACGCCTGTCTTCTCTGATGGAAGTCATTTGTCGAGTTGTTGGTGTCCTTGTAGATGATTATGGCTCCGTTCTTTATTGACGCCTCTGCATCTATGCCTGAAGGGTCGGTTGAACCTTCAACATCCACTGTTCCCATAGAATAGTTGTAGATAAGTTTCTCTTTATTGCTTTCTATGGCTTCAGTAGCTTCCTGGTCCACATTCCTGTATACAGAATACCCGAGAGCCTTTGTAAACATGACATATCCGTTGTCAATTTCTGATGTCAGCCTTTTATGGTTTTTGTCACTTGTGGTTGTATAGACTTCAACTCCATCGAGAATCCATTCTACAGGCACCTTGACATTAGGCAGGTTCTGATTCTCTGTATAATCGTAATTTTCTGTATTCTTGGTAAATTCTCCAATATTTGTCTGTTTAAGAATATAGAATGCCGGAGAAATCTGAGAATATGGCCAGGCGCTGCCGAGGCCGTACCTGTATGTCTTGAGATAATGGCTTGACGGGATTGCTGCCGAAGGTGCAGGATATATGGTGGTATTGTTGAATCCTGATTCCGGGTCATACATGCAATAGTATTCACCTTTGCTCAGGTCTACAGAATTGGAATGTATCTGAGTGTGGTCTACGGCTCCTTTCATTGCAATCACTATCTGGGAATAAGGTGGAATCTCGACTGCGGAAGTAAACCACCATATTGCATAGCCTGCCGGAATCCAGCCTTCGGATTCGTATGACAGCCTGCCGTTCACCATATATTTGCTGCTTGAGTTGGAGTTGAAAGGAGTGGCAAATGCGAAACATACGTCAGATGCATCCGCAGTAATGTCCGTATTGTTGTACAGAATCACATATCCGTCATATCCGAAAGTCTTTATCCCGTCATCCTGCAGGCATCCTCCGATATATAGTTCCTTGATTATAATCTGGCTTACTTTGGATGATTTCATCTCTATTTCAAAGGATGCATCCGTGCCGGCTGAAACGGAAATATTGGAATTGAATCCGTTGTATACGGTTGTCGTGTTCTCCCTGTAAGATGCAGACGCTGAATAGAGACCTGACGGCAATATGAATTTTGCGGTGCCTTCCGCATCTGTCTTGGAGTCGTATGATGCGGAACTGTTGTTGTCTTTTACTGTTATTGTAACGTCAGCCTTTTCCAGAGGGGTATCCGCCTCAGTCAGTCTGATTGTTACCTCCGCGGTTTTCGGAGTGTTAAGATTAGGGTCACAAGATACGGCAAATAAAGCAGATGCCATAATCATAAGTGCAATCTTTTTCATAAAATTGGGGATTAAATTAAACATTATATCTGTGTATCAGAATTTCAGCCGAAGTGAAAGCCCGTAATAGAAGAGAGGTATATACGCGCTGACAGAACTGTATGTTTTTGTCTTGGACGAATACACTTTACCTGAGTTGTTGAAGAAATTGTTGGCGAAGAATGAAATGGACGCAATGTTCCCGATTTCTTTCGTTACACTGAAATTGGCTGAGAAATAAGGGGATATGTAGTCTTTTCCGTAATAATATATGAGATTTGTTTGCTGTACAAGTTTGGACAAGTCGTTGTATCTGTTCGGATCGCTGTTTTTCGCTTCGAGCAGATCTGCGAGATAGTTTCTGGGAGTCGGGTCACCGAATTCAATATATGTGTCCGGGAACAGTACGGAATAGGCGTCCCCGTCATATATGGAGGCATCCGTGAATGAAAGTATATTGTCCTTGTCGGAAATCACAAAATTCCTCGGCGTGCCGTCCGTTCTTTCGCTGAGATATCTTGAATAGGACAGGAGACAGGCTTCAAGTCTCATAGACAGTATAAGCCTTACTTTAGGGATGTGGGTGGTGATTGTTATGTTTGTGTTCAGTCTTCTTCTTTCGCTTCCGTTAGACACTTCGTTATCTCCGAAAAAGAATCCCACATATCTATAAGGAGAACCGTCTGACATCAGGTAATTTGATGTGTATTTTTCTTCGACATTGGAACTGACGTATCTGTATCCGTAGAAAGAGCCGTCCCATCTTATGGTCGTGTTGATAGGCTGGATGCGTTTGAAATCCACTGTCCATTCTATTCCGTACCGCGTTATCGGGGAAATGGAGTTGTCGGCTACGGTCTTGGATATAAAAGAATCCCTTGTCGTGTACGGCAAGGTGACCGGTTGGTGTGCCCCTGTCCTGTCGCTGACTGTAACGATGCCTGTGTTCCTGTCAACAGAGAAATTTCTGTCGGATGCCGGAATCTCCAGTCCTTCTACAGCACTTGTTGAAGTGTAGTTATATGAGAACTCCTCGTATGTTGTGTCCATAATATAGGAATTCAGCGTCTGCGTGTAATATCCGGAAAGCGATATCCTGTATCCGTCTATATTGATGTCCATACCGATTTCCGCGGTCCTGTTCTTCTGCCAGCGCAGGTTTGAGTTGTATTCAATGGTATGTGGACGGATATGATATGCATAGAAAGCCCGGCCGTCTTCGATGGCTGACGTGGACGTGAATACAGATCTGTCGTAATATGTAGGCACGGGATACAGTATGGAGTTGGATGGAAGTTTGGATGCTTCTCCCCAGCTTGCGCGGAATGAAAGAGCCTTGACCGTATTCCTGTATCTGTCTTTCGGTGAGAATACTGTATATAGTATGTTGAATCTTGGTGACAGTCCGCTTACTGTCCCGTATTCGGAACCGTTTATCAGAGTGTTGTCATTTCTGAGACCGGCTATAAGGTTGAGTCTCGTCTTTCCTATCGGGATTGTAATGTTTTCTTCCAGATAAACGGAGACATTGTGCATACAAGGCACGTCGCGGTATCTGTATT
>Ga0073906_1002943_pt1 | contig 20866 bp, 20 predicted proteins | sample Inofromicrocosms_FD_65485 | JGI IMG/M metagenome (GOLD analysis project Ga0073906, IMG submission 65485) | Mouse cecum microbial communities from Vienna, Austria - Inoculum for glucosamine and mucus D2O microcosms | ecosystem: Host-associated > Mammals > Digestive system > Large intestine >...
CGTTCTCACCCGGGTTGTGAACGGTGCCTCTCTGGCGAACGATGATGTTGCCGGCCTTAGCGAACTGACCACCGAAAAGCTTCACACCGAGTCGCTTGCTCTCCGACTCACGGCCGTTCTTCGAACTACCTACTCCTTTTTTGTGTGCCATGTTTCTCTAATTTTAATTATGCGACAATATCCTCTACGAGAATCTGGGTCAGGTACTGACGGTGACCGTTGCACTTCTGATAACCAGTTCTGCGCTTCTTCTTGAACACCAAGACCTTCTCGTCCTTGAGGTGCTTCAAGATCTTACACTTTACCGAGGCGCCTTCTACTGCAGGTGCGCCTACCTTAACCTGACCGTCGTTGTCTACAAGCAGGACTTTGTCGAAGCTCACCGACGACTCCGCGTCGCCTTGAAGACGGTGAACATAGAGCTTACGACCCTTTTCAGCCTTGAACTGCTGACCTGCGATCTCTACTATAACGTACATTTAACTAAAGTATATTATGTATTTTGCCGAAATTCGGCCTGCAAATATACAAAAAATTCTCGCGCCGCAACATTTGAGGCTCTATTTTTTATGCACGGACGTAAAAATACCGTCATTTTCGTCGAGCGTCGCCTGCGGTTCGCCGCCGCCCAACGCGGCGAACCGCAAACGCCCCGACCAAAACAAGGTATTTTCGCGGATAATCATTTATTTTTCCACCCGATCGACATTTGGCACATTTTTCGTTCGTCACGCACGGCAAACTTCCGACGAAATGAACAGTGGAAAAATCGTCATATACTCCCGACGCGGCATCGTGGGCCGCATGATAGCCGACATGGTCGGCGAGCGCGGCGCACGCGTGGTATGCTGCACCTCGACGCGCCAGACCGTCGCGGCCTGCATGCACGAAAGGCCCGACTTGGTCATAGTGCTCGCCGTCGCGCCGTTCATGGACGGGTCGGATTTCATACGCCGCATACGATTCGACCGACGTCGACGACCCGTCGTATACGTGGTATCGTGGCAGCACTCGGAACAGACCGTACTGAGCCTGCTCGACTGCGGAGTCGACCAATACCTGACATTCCCCCTCTGCATGAGCCGTTTGCAGCGCAAGATAACGGTGGAAACGAATAAATCGGACGAGGCGTGAATACCGCTGCGCTCATACTGACCGCCCTCGCCGCGACATTCGCCATAGCGTGCCTCGCGGCCGCCGCGGTCGCGAAACGCCGCAAGGACAACATCCCCTCGTCGCGCGAGCGTCTCCGAGAGGCGTATCTGCATCGCATAATCCGCGCGCTCGACTCGGGCGGCCGAGGGGCCGGCAAGATAGAGGCCGACACGCCGCGCCGCCGCATGGCGCTGGCCGAGGCGATGCACCTCGCCATGCGTCACACATACGGTTCCGACACCTCGGTCTTGCAGGAGGCCGTCGACCGCAACTCGCTCGACCGCTTTCTGTTGCGCCGCATACGCCTCTCGCGCGGCAGCCGTCGGGCATATCTGCTCACGTTGATAAGCTCCGTGCCGTCGCATCGCGACATGGCGTCGCTGCTGGTCCGCTACACCCGTTCGCGCAACCGCGACGTGCGGGTCTCGGCGCTCATGGCCGTCATGGCCGCCAACCCGTCGATGGCAGTACGCGCCTTGGCGGCATATCCCTATCCGCTCGCGCCGTTCGACACGGCCCGCATCATAGGGTTACTGCGCCGCGGACTCCTCCCCATAGCTTTCGAGCCGCTGCTGACCAACGCCAACCGCAACCTGCGCATGTTGGGCATGGCCATCGTGCGCAACTTCGGCATAGAGTCGGCCGACAAATCGCTCGGCAACATCATAGCCTCCGATCCCGATCCGCAGACTGTTCGCGAAGCCGTCTACACGCTCGCATCTTTGGGGCGTCCGCTCGGCCGCGCCAAGATTCGCGAACGCGTGGCCGACTTCACGCCGCGCGAGCGTAAGGAGCTGTGCCGCTTTCTGACGCTCGCGGGGTACTCCACGCGCGCAATACGCGCGCTTCTGTCGGAGGAGGAGAGCCGTTACGCCGAGGAGCTCATCAATTCACACAAACGCGATCTGGTATGCAAACAGCACAGTACGTAATCCTCTCGATCCTCGCCGTCGCTCTAGCGGCCGCCGCGGTGCGCGTCGTACGCATATCGCGCGCCATGCGACGGCGGCGGTTCCTCGCGCCCGAAACCGCAGGATGCTGCGAGTCGCTCGGATTCGTCGGGATATCGGCCGTATGCAGCGGCGTGAACAGCATCGAGCATATCGAGAATCTGCTCGGCTCGGAGTACGACCGTTACGAACTCATCGTCGTGCTGGACGCCGAGCGTCGGCCCGACGACTTCCGCAACATAATGACCCATTACGGCATGATACGGGTCAATACGGCGGAGTCGGACGAACTCCCCTCGGCCCGCATCCGCGCCCTCTATCGCTCGCGGCGACGCAACTACCGACGTCTGGTGCTCGTCGACCGCGCATACGCCACGCCGTACGAGGATCTCGACGCGGGCGCGGCGGCGGCTTCGTACGACTACATTCTGCCCATCGGCCCCTCCGACTACCTCGTGCCCGACGCGGTGGAGACGGCGGCGATAGCCATATCGGACTCTCCTCGCCACGTCGAGGCGTTGCGCTCCGCGGCAGACGCACCCTGCGCGATATTCCACCGCGAGACGGTCATCGCCCTCGACGGCTTCTCGCCCCGCATCATGCGCCGCATTCCGAGCCGTTCGGTGACGCGCATCCGCACACCGCTCGTATTCCGCATAGGAAACCTGCGCCGCACGAGAATAAAGGCTTGGAGCGCAATTTTTCTGCTGCTCGCGCCGTTATTTACGATAGAGGCGTTGCTGTTCGACGAGACGATCGTCGCGGCGACGGCCGCAACGGCCGCGGCGCTCTTCGCCGCCGCGCGTTACACCGCCACGGCGACCTCGCCCGACGGCTGTTCCTTAAAGACAATATTATGTTACTTTAGTCGCATGAAAGAGTTTTTTCGACCGCAAAAATTTACGATTTCGTAAATAATGACTAATTTTACGAACAATCCAAAATCTAAACTAAATGATGGCTGTAAATCAGATAGAAGAACAGATCAGAGAGAAACTTCTGCCGCAATGTTTCAACGCCGCCGTAAAGGCGGGAGCGGCGATAATGAAGATATACAAGAACCGCGACGATTACGACATAAGCATCAAGAGCGACAAGACCCCCATAACGGTCGCCGACCGCGTCGCCCACACCACCATAAAGGAGTATCTCGGCACTACCCGCATCCCCGTGTTGAGCGAGGAGGGGCGCGAAATGCTCTTCGACGAGAGGCGCAACTGGGATCTGTTTCTGCTGGTGGATCCTCTGGACGGCACGGTGGAGTTCATCAAAGGCAACAACGAATTTACGGTCAACATAGCCCTCATGGCCGACAACGTGTGCGTGGCGTCGGTGCTGTACGTGCCCTACCACTGCAAGATGTACATGGCCGTGAAGGGACACGGGGCCTACATGCTCCGCGACATCGAGCCGCAGGACGAACCGAATTACGACGCGCGCCGAATACATGAACTGCGCGAGCGGCTGCCGCTGGAGACCGGCCGTCACGAGGGATTCCGCGTCGCCGTGTCGCGTTCGCACCAGACGCCCGAGACATTCAGCCGCATAGACGAGCTGCGCGCCGCCAACCCCGATCTGGAGATCGTGGAGCAAGGCAGCTCCTACAAATTCTGTCTGCTGGCCGAAGGGACCGTCGACTATTACGTGCGCACCACCAACACTTACGAGTGGGATACGGCGGCGGGAGAGCTGATCCTCGCCGAGGCTGGCGGCAGCACCCTGTCGTTCCCCGAGGGGAGGCCGCTGCAATATAACAAATCCGACCTGCACAACCCGTGGTTCGAGGCCCGCAGCGCCGCGTGCCGCAAGATATGACATACGACGGGCCGCCTCTCCGAAGGCGGCCCGCTTCGTTTCTAACCCGCTATTCGCTTCTCCGTCCTAAGCGCCGCGAGCAGATTCGCTGCCGCCGCGACGCTCACGTCGCCCGCGCATATCCCTTGCGGATATTGCTCGGCATAGAGCGCATCGACGCGCCTCGCGGCACGCGCGACCGTACGCCTCGCACGGAGCGCCGAACCGTCGTCCGCCGACACGACATCGGGCAGATCGCTCGACGAGTAATCGTCGCTCAAGCGTCGCCACGTCGGGCCGTCGACCAAAAGCAACGCCGAATCGGATCGGCGCAACGACTCCGTTATCCGCTCGGCGGACAGATCGTTCGGAATCGCTACCGCCTCGGCCTTATACATCGACACGGCGAAAGATGCGGCCGTATGCCGCAGCGAGTCTTCGCCGCAGAGCGCGATTCGGTCGCCCGCCGAGATTCCCGCCTCCTCGAAGAGTATATGGAACCTGCATATCTCGCGCACCAGATCGGAAAAGAGCCTCCGCGCCCCAGAACGGTCCGTCGCAACGGCTTCGTTCCAATTATCCCTCACGGCGCGTTCCATAGAAAAACCATTCATAGCGATACTTTGTTTTTGCGCCCTCGAGCTTAGTTATCCCGCGGACCGCATTCGTTTCGACGCGAATATCGCAATTAGCGTCCAAATGCGGAAAACAAAGTGACCCGCGACGCCCGCAGGTGCCCGAATCGCGAAATACGGGGCGAAAAACCAAAATAAGGGGCGGAATGCAGAGGTCGAATCGCATCCGACCGCGACTGAAGACACGACATTTCGACATCGCACGCGATGTCGGCAGTTCGCCGCCGCCCCACGCGGCGGGCTGCTGCTCGCCCGAGGCTCGCGCAATCCTGCCGCCGACGGCGAACCGCGTTTCGTTCGAACCGAGGATGCTCGCCGACTTTTCCGCCTCCCCGCGCGACGAAAAACCAAAAAAATCGATAACTTTGGCACGAAATATTTAACGAACCCGAACGAAATAATTATGAGAACCATCGGATCAATTCTAATTGCGACGATTATGAGTATTACGCTTTCGACTCTTTATTCATGCCGCGGCAAGGCGGCCGACGCCGAACAGACGGCAACCGACGGCATGCCGTGGATAGTGGATCGTTTCGACGATATCAAGGTGCTGCGTTACGAGGTTCCCGAATTCGAGAACCTGCCGCTGGAGCAGAAGAAGTTGATATACTACTTGGCCGAAGCGACCAAATGCGGTCGCGACATACTGTTCGACCAGAATTTCAAATACAACCTCGCCGTGCGCCATGCCTTGGAGAACATCTACACCAAATACGACGGCGACCGCGACGACGCCGACTTCAAGGCGATGGAGAAGTACCTGAAGAAGGTGTGGTTCGCCAACGGCATACACCACCACTATTCGAACGACAAGTTCCGCCCCGAATTCAAGCGCGAGTGGTTCGAAAACATGCTCGGCAAATATGTCGACACCAACGAGATGCCGATCACCGCGGAGCTGCTGTGCGACATCGTGTTCGATCCCGCGCTCTACCCCACCCGCCTCAACCAGACCGACGGCGACGACTTGGTGGCCACGTCGGCCTGCAACTATTACGAGAACGTGACGATGAAGGAGGCGGAGGATTTCTACGCCGCCATGGCCGATCCCGACGACCGCCAGCCGATATCGTACGGTCTGAATTCGAAGCTGACGAAAGACGACTCGGGCAAGATCGTCGAGCGCACGTGGCGTCTCGGCGGCATGTACTCGGCAGCCATTCAGCACATCATCCACTGGCTGACGCTCGCCGCCGAGGTAGCCGACGAACCGCAGAAGAACATCATCGACGCCTTGATAAACTACTACCGCACGGGCGACCTGCGCGAATTCGACCGCTACAACGTCCTCTGGGTGGGCGACAACACCTCCAACGTCGATTTCGTCAACGGCTTCATCGAGGATTACGGCGACCCGCTCGGCCGCAAAGCCTCGTGGGAGGGCACCGTCAACTTCATGGACAGCACCGCCTGCCGACGCACGCAGATCATATCGCAGAACGCCCAGTGGTTCGAGGATAACTCGCCCATCGATCCCGCATTCCGCAAAAAGGAGGTGAAGGGCGTATCGGCCAAGGTGATAACCGTCGCCATGCTCGGCGGCGACTGCTATCCCGCCACCCCCATCGGCATCAACCTGCCCAATGCCGACTGGATCCGCAAGGAGTACGGATCGAAGTCGGTGACCATCGACAACATAACGTACGCTTACGACAAGGCGGCGCAGGGCAACGGATTCAACGAGGAGTTCGTATTGCGCGCCGAGGACCGCGAGCGCATGGAGAAGCACGGCAAACTGGCCGACGATCTGCACACCGACCTGCACGAGTGTTTGGGACACGGTTCGGGACAACTCGCGGCGGGAGTGAAAGGCGGTGAGCTGAAAAGCTACACCTCGACGCTCGAGGAGGCTCGCGCCGACCTGTTCGGACTCTACTATCTCGGCGATCCGAAGATGGTCGAAATAGGCCTCGTGCCCTCGTTCGACGTCGCAAAGGCGCAGTATGCCGACTACATAATGAACGGAATGATGACGCAGCTCGCGCGCATCGAGCTCGGCAAGAACGTCGAGGAGGCGCACATGCGCAACCGCAAGATGATCGCCGAATGGTGTTACGAGCGCGGCAAGGCCGACAACGTCATCGAGTGGGTCGAGCAGGACGGCAAGCGTTACATCGTGGTCAACGACTTCGAACGTCTGCGCTCGCTCTTCGGCGAAATGCTGCGCGAGGTGCAGCGCATAAAGTCGACGGGCGATTACGAGGCGGGGCGCGCCTTGGTGGAGAAGTATGCCGTGAAGATCGATCCCGAGCTTCACCGCGAGGTGCTGGAGCGTTACGCCCGCCTCGGCATAGAGCCTTACAGCGGATTCGTCAATCCCGATTACGAGCTCGTGAGGGAAGATGGCGAGATCGTCGATGTGAAACTCGTTCCGAAGACCGATTACACGGAGCAGATGCTCGACTATTCGATGAACTACTCGTTCCTGCCGTTGATTAATTAACGTCGGCGCGACGACAATAAAACGACCGAAATTCCGCCGTCGAACGGGATTTCGGTCGTTTCGTTTTTGCGACGGGAGAGGGCTTCGGTCGATCCGCCGACGGCGACGCGACGAGATTGCCGACGGATTCGACGAATTTTAGCAAGAGATTTGAAGCATTATGAAATTCGACGTTCGTTTTGCAACAGTCGTTTTCTCGCCTCGGCATAGCCCGAACAAGTTCGGCTCTGCCCTCGGCTTATCGAAAACGTTCCGAGACATACCGAAAAAGGTCGAACGAACGTATATTTTATACGACAGCCCGCCGCAAACCGCGCTTCGCGCATTTATATATTGTGCAAGTGGGCGAAAATGATTATATTTGCAGGTTGAAACAATGCAACTATGAGTAAAAAGAAAGATAATATCGATTTGACCGATTTCGAAACGCTGCCCGATTTGCTGGACGGCAGACATCAGGTGGTGCCGATCATCACCGCGGGCGACGAACCCGTGGAGAACGTGAACGTGCCCGAGTCGCTGCCCATCCTTTCGCTGCGCAGCTCGGTGCTCTTCCCGGGCGCCATAACGCCCATCACGGTGGGTCGCGAAAAGAGCATCAAGCTCGTCCGCGACGTGCACGCCTCGGGCGGACTGCTCGGCGCGGTGCTCCAGCGCGAGAGCGACGTGGAGGTCCCCTCGCCCGACGACATGTACAAGGTCGGCACGGCGGCGCGCATCATAAAGATTCTGGAGATGCCCAACGGCAACCTGACCGTCATACTGAGCGGACTGGAGAAGATCGAGATAGGCGAATACCTGCAATCGGAGCCCTACCTGAAGGCTTCGGTGCGCACGTTGCGCGACTCGCAGCCTGACGAGACCAACGTAGAGTTCAAGGCTCTGGTCGACTCGGTGCGCGAAGTGGCTCTGAACATCATCAACATATCGCCCTCGATGCCCAAGGAGGCCGTGTTCGCGATAAAGAACATCGATTCGCAGCGGGGACTCATAAACTTCGTATGCTCGAACATGGACTTCACCGACGACGACCGTCAGGCGCTACTGGAGGCCCCCGGGCTGCTGGCGCGTGCGCGCAAGCTGCTCGAGATACTCGTCCGCGAGCAGCAGATGGCCGAACTGAAGAACGAGATACAGGAGAAGGTCAAGCACGAGATCGACAAGCAGCAGCGCGACTACTATCTGCAGCAGCAGATGCGCACCATTCAGGACGAGCTGGGCGACAGCTCCGACGCCGAGATCGACCGGATGCGCGAGGCCGCGGCCAAGAAGAACTGGCCCGAGGAGGTGGGCGAGCTCTTCGAGAAGGAGCTCGCGAAGGTGGAGCGTCTCAACCCCGCCGTAGCCGAGTATTCGGTGCAGATGACCTATCTGCAACTGATGCTCGAATTGCCGTGGAACGACGTCACGAAAGACAACCTCGACATGGAGTGCGCCCGCAAACAGTTGGACGACGACCACTTCGGACTGGAGGAGGTGAAGGACCGCATACTGGAGCATTTGGCCGTCATAAAGCTCAAAGGCGACCTCAAATCGCCCATCCTCTGCCTTTACGGCCCCCCGGGAGTGGGTAAAACGTCGCTCGGACGTTCGGTGGCCACGGCCCTCGGACGCAAGTTCGGACGCATATCGCTCGGAGGCCTGCACGACGAGTCGGAGATTCGCGGCCACCGCCGCACATACATAGGAGCCATGCCGGGCCGAATAATCCAGACCATCAAGCGTTGCGGATCGTCGAACCCCGTAATCATACTCGACGAGGTGGACAAGATAACGGTAAGCAACCACGGCGACCCGTCGAGCGCGCTGTTGGAGGTGCTCGACCCCGAGCAGAACACCACGTTCCACGACAACTACCTCGACACGGAGTACGACCTCTCGAAGGTGCTCTTCATCGCCACGGCCAACGACGTGGGGGCTATAAATCCCGCCCTGCGTGACCGAATGGAGATGATAAACATACCCGGATATATTCTGGAGGACAAGATACGCATCGCCGACGAGCATCTGGTGCGCAAGCAGCGCGAGGCGCACGGAATCAAGGAGGGCGAAATGATCCTCACCGAACCCGTACTGCAAAAGATCATAGCGGAGTACACCCGCGAATCGGGCGTGCGCTCGCTCGACAAGAACATAGCCAAGCTGGCCCGCGCCCGCGCCAAGAACATAGCCTTCGAGGAGGCTTTCGCCCCCGAATTCACGGAGGCCGACGTGGAGAAGGTGCTGGGCAAGCCCAAGTTCCGCAACGACGAGTACGAGATAGCGGGCATGATCGGCGTGGTGACGGGACTGGCGTGGACCTCGGTCGGCGGCGACATACTCTACATCGAATCGGTGCTCACCCCGGGCAAGGGCGCGCTGAGCCTCACGGGCAACCTCGGCGATGTGATGAAGGAGTCGGCGACTATAGCTTACGAGTGGGTGCAGGCGCACCACGACGAGCTGGGAATCGACCCCGCCAAGTTCGAGAAGAACAACATCAACGTGCACGTGCCCGAGGGCGCCATCCCCAAGGACGGTCCGTCGGCGGGAATCACGATGGTGACCTCCATCGTGTCGGCATTCACGGGCCGCGAGGTGCGCGAACGCATAGCCATGACGGGCGAGATGACCCTGCGCGGACGCGTTATGCCCGTGGGCGGCATCAAGGAGAAGATTCTGGCGGCCAAGCGCGCGGGAATCACCGAATTGATATTGTGCGAAGACAACAGAAAAGATGTCGAGGAGATCAAGCCGAGCTATGTCGAGGGCCTCGCGTTCCGTTACGTGAGAATGATCGGCGAGGTGCTGGATCTCGCACTGAAAAAATAGAGTCATGAAAGTCATTGCGATCATTCCCGCGCGTTACGCATCGACGCGCTTCCCGGGCAAGCCGCTGGCCATGCTGGGCGGCAAAACGGTCATACGACGCGTGTGGGAGCAGGTAAGCCGGGTTATCGACGACGTGGCGGTGGCGACCGACGATCGGCGCATAGCCGAAGCGGTGGAGGCGTTCGGCGGACGGGCCGTAATGACCTCGCCCGACCATCGCAGCGGCACCGACCGCTGTTACGAGGCATACGGCCTCATCGGCGGGGAGTACGACGTGGTGGTGAACGTGCAGGGCGACGAACCCTTCATCTCGCCGTCGCAGATACGCGCCCTCACGGCATGTTTCGACGACGAGAGCACCGACATAGCCACGTTGGTGAAGCCTTTCGCCGCGAGCGACGGCATCGAGGCTCTGGAGAATCCCAACTCGCCGAAGGTGGTCATAGACGGCCGGTCGCAGGCGATATATTTCTCGCGTTCGGTAATACCCTACCTGCGCGGCATGGAGCGGAGCGAGTGGCTCGCGCGCCATACCTTTTATAAACACATAGGCATGTACGCGTTCCGCCGCGACGTGCTGCGCGAGGTGACCTCGCTGCCGCAGTCGTCGCTGGAGAGAGCCGAATCGCTCGAACAGTTGCGCTGGTTGGAAAATGGATACAAGATCGGCGTGGGAATCACCGACATCGAGACCGTGGGGATCGACACCCCCGAGGATCTGGCGCGCGCCGAGGAGTTTTTGCGTACGAGGGAATAATTTGAAAACTTGAATGGAATGAACCCCAAATTCATAGCAGGACCTTGCGTCATAGAGTCGGCCGAGCTGCTCGACGAGGTAGCTCGCAAGCTGGTCGAGATAAACCGCCGTCTGGGCATCGACATAATATTCAAAGCCTCGTTCGACAAGGCCAACCGCACCTCGTTGGGGTCGTATCGCGGCCCGGGCATGGAGCTCGGCTTGCGGATGCTGGCCGACGTGAAGTCGAAATGGGGACTTCGCATCTGCACCGACATTCACGAGGCATATCAGGCGGCTCCCGCGGGCGAAGTGGCCGACGTGATACAGATTCCCGCTTTCCTCTGCCGCCAGACCGACCTGCTGACGGCCGCGGCGAAGACGGGACGCACGGTGAACATCAAAAAGGCGCAATTCCTCTCGGGCGAGGATATGAAGTATCCTTACGAGAAGGCCGTAAAGTCGGGCGCCGCGGAGGTGTGGCTTACCGAGCGCGGCAACATGTTCGGATACAACAACCTCGTGGTCGATTTCCGCAACATAGCCGACATGCGCCGAACGGCCCCCACCGTCGTGATGGACTGCACCCACAGCGTGCAACGCCCGGGCGCCGCGGGAGGCAAGACGGGCGGCAACCGCGAATTCGTGCCTGCGATGGCCGCCGCGGCCAAGGCGTTCGGAGCCAACGGATACTTTTTCGAGGTGCACCCCTCGCCCGACGAAGCGTTGAGCGACGGCCCCAATATGCTGCGTCTGGACGAGCTGGAAAGCGTCGTCGGGACACTGCTGTAAACCCCGCGGCGGAGCGAAGCGGCCGAACGCCGCCATGGGAGGTCCGGCTCCGCAAACGCGGCCGAAGGCCGATGGACAATATACCGCCGTACATTCAACTTGGTACGTTAATATAACAAAAGACCTGAACATCAATGAACTCGCTATCTTCTAAAGAGATACTCGATCTCGCGCGCAGAACGCTGCGGATAGAGTCCGCCGCGCTGGGACGCATGGCGGACTCCATAAACGAAAAGTTCGTATCGGCCGTCGACCGCATTCTGGAGTGCCGCGGCAAACTGATAATAACGGGAATGGGCAAATCGGGACTCGTGGGGCGCAAGATAGCCGCCACGCTGGCCAGCACGGGCACGCCGAGCTTCTTCCTGCACCCGGGCGAGGCGTTTCACGGCGATCTGGGAATGATTTCGACGGGCGATGTGGTGCTCGCGCTCTCCTACTCGGGCGAGACGGACGAGGTGCTGAAGATCGTACCGTTCATCCACTCCAACGGCAACGTGTTGATATCGATGACGGGCAACGCCGAATCGACGCTGGCGAAGAACTCCGACATACATCTCGACGTGGCGGTGGAGGAGGAGGCATGCATACTCCACCTCGCCCCCACGACCTCCACGACGGCGCAGATAGCTTTGGGCGACGCGCTCGCCGTGGCGCTCATGAAGGCCCGCGACTTCACGTCGCTCGACTTCGCGCGTCTGCACCCGGGCGGCAGCCTCGGCCGACGCCTGCTTATGACCGTGGGCAACGTTATGCGCAGCCACGATCTGCCCATAGTATCGCCCGATTGCGCCGCGACCGACATGATCCACACCATGAGCCGCGGAGGACTGGGCATGATAATAATTCTCGACGGCGACCGAATCGAGGGCATAGTGACCGACGGCGACATACGCCGCGCGATGGAGAGCCGCCAAGCCGAGTTCTTCAACATACGCGCCATCGACATAGCCACCCGCTCGCCCAAGACCATCGGCGTGGGGGCGAAGCTCATCGAGGCCGAGAAGATGATGACGCGGCACAAGATCAACTCGCTGCTCGCCACCGACGACGAGGGAGTGCTGCGCGGCGTGATACAGATATACGACATAAAACTGTAAGCGCCGCCGCGAGATACGGCTGCCGACGACTCGGACACATAAACAAATCCACAATAAAAACCACAAAAAACCACCTGAAATGAAGAGACTTTTAATCACGGCCCTGTTGCTCGCAGGCGTCGTCGCATCGGCCCGAGCGGGAGCCGAGAAGAGAGACGGCTGGGTATCGCTGTTCAACGGCCGCAACCTGAAGGGATGGACCAAACTCAACGGCGACGCGAAGTACCGCGTGGAGGATGGAGCCATCGTGGGCGTGAGCACCCTCGGCGCCCCCAACACATTCCTCGCGACAAAGGAGCGTTACGGCGATTTCATCCTCGAACTCGAATACAAGGTCGACGAAGGGGTGAACTCGGGCATACAGTTCCGCAGCCAGTCGCGCCCCGACTATCAAGAGGGTCGCGTGTACGGCTATCAGTACGAGATCGATCCCGCGTCGGCAGCAGGCAACGCAGGCATATACGACGAGGCGCGCCGCGGGTGGCTCTACTCGTTGGAGAACGAACCCGAAGCCCGAAAGGCGTTCCGCCACGACGATTGGAACAAGGTGCGCATCGAGGCCGTGGGCAACTCCATCCGCGTGTGGCTCAACGGCATTCCGACGGTCGACATTCTGGACGACGCCGACAGCGAGGGTTTCATCGCCCTGCAAGTCCACAGCATAGGCGACAACAAAGCCTTGGAAGGCAAGAGCGTGCGCTGGCGCGACATACGCATCAAAACCGCCGATCTGCAAAACGACCTCACGCCCGAGAGCCGCGCCATCGAACAGAAGAATTACGTGGCCAACACCATCTCGCCCCGCGAGGCGGAGCAGGGATGGCGGCTGCTTTGGAACGGACGCGACCTCGAGGGGTGGCGCAGCTTGGGTCGCGGCGACATGGCCAAAGGCTGGAAGACCGACGGCGGCGAGCTGGTCATCACCCCCAAGTCGGGCGCGGGCGACATCATAACCGAAAAGATGTACGCCGATTTCGAGCTCTCGATCGACTTCAAAATAACCGAGGGAGCCAACAGCGGAATCAAATACTTCATCAACTCCAACGGCAGCATAGGTTGCGAATACCAGATCCTCGACGACGAGAACCACCCCGACGCCAAGATGGGCTTCAACGGCAACCGTCGTCTCGGCTCGCTGTACGACCTCATCCCCGCCGAAGGCTGGAAACTGACCGACAAACGCGGCTGGAACACGGCGCGCATCGTCGTGCACGGCAACCGCGTCGAGCACTGGCTCAACGGCAGGAAGATACTCGAATACGAGCGCGGCAATCAAATGTGGGACACCATCGTGTCGCACAGCAAATTCGCCAAGGTGAAGAACTTCGCCGCCGACCGCGAGGGACATATCCTCTTGCAGGACCACAACGACGAGGTGCACTACCGCAATCTGAAAATCCGCGAACTCTAACCACGCAACGCCATGAAAGATACCGTTATATCGGCCCGAACGAAACGCCGCGAACTCACGATATGGCTCGCGTGCTTCGCCGTGGCCAACATCATCAACTGGGCGGCCATCATACGCTTCGCGACCCCGTGGTACGAGGTGTTCACGCAATTGGGTTACGTGACGGTCACTTCGCTGCTGCTTTACGGACTCGCGATGCTGCTGCGCATAGCGTGGTACGTGCTTCGCCGACTCTCGAAATAATCGGCGCGGCATGGCTTCGGAGTTCCGATACAGCGACAAGAATCCCGACCACCCCGTGGCATACGCGGGCTTTTACGCCATGCACACCCGCATCGAGACGGTCGTGACCGACATCGACGAGGAGCGGGCGCGCGAGCTGGCCGACGGCATCGAGGCCGAGGTGAAATCGCTCGAACGCCTTTTCAACCGCTTCGACGACACGAGTCCTCTGGCGGTGGTCAATGCGCGCGGAGCTCGGGAGGCCGTCGCCGTGGACGACGAATTGTTCATGGCCTTGGAACTCTGCGAGGCGTTTCGGCGAGGCACGGGAGGTTATTTCGACATCGCCACTTCGACGAGCGCGGCCGCGGCGGGCAGGGCGAGCTGCATGCTCGACCCCGCGGCGCACACGGTGCGGCTCGCGGGCGACGACGTGCGGCTGGACCTCGGAGGATTCGCCAAAGGCTACGCGCTGGAGCGCGCGCGGCGGCTCGCGGTCGACGCGGGCGTCGAGAACGGAGTGCTGAATTTCGGCAACAGCTCGGTAGCGGCCTTGGGGCGTCACCCTTACGGCGAGTGGTGGGCCATAGGGGTGGAACACACTAAGATACAGTCGGTCGCGGCGCACGAATTCCGCTTGCGCGACAGCGCGCTGTCGGTATCGGGGCGTTCCCTGCGCGGCGAGTACCACATCGTCAACCCCATGACGGGCGCGGCGGTGGCCGGCGACGAGTTGATAGCGGTCGAGGGGCGTTCCGCGCTGGTGGCCGAGGTGCTTTCGACTGCACTCTACGCCGCCCCGAGGGCCAAACGCGAAGCCGTAATGGCGCAATACGAAGGATACGCGGCATTGGAGCTCTGGTGCCGCGACGGCGGCGGATGCGAGATATACCGCATAGGCCGCAGATAGACACCGAGCCGAGATTATGTCGGCTCCGACAAAACACAACCGAAAAAACTACACTTAAATAACGATGAACAGGAAAGAATTTTTGGCGGACTGCGGCAAGATGAGCCTTGCGGGCATGGCTCTATCTCTCTTTCCGTGGTTGCAGTCGTGCAGCGACGAAGCGAAACGCGAGGTGCGCGGCGAGAAGGCGCGCATAGGAGTAATAGGCACCGGCTCGCGCGGTATATTCCACATAAAACATCTGTTGCAGATGCCCTCCGTCGAGGTGGTCGCCTTGTGCGACGACTACCGCCCCCATCTGGAGGACGCGGCGCAATACTATCCCGAGGCCAAACTTTACGACGACTACCGCCGTCTGCTGGAGGACCGCGACGTGCAGGGCGTAATCATCGCCACGCCGCTCTACCTCCACGCCCCTATGACGCTCGACGCGATGGAGGCGGGCAAGCACGTCTTCTGCGAGAAGGCGATGGCCTACACGCAGGAGGATTGTCTGCGCGTGTACGAGCGTCGCAAGGAGCTGGGCGGGGTGTTGCTCATAGGTCAGCAGCGACTCTTCGACCCCAAATACATCAAGGCGATGAGCATGATCCACGAGGGCCGGATAGGCGACGTGGTGGGCGTGCGCAACTACTGGTATCGCAACAACAACTGGCGCCGCGACGTCCCCTCGCCCGAGCTGGAGCGTCGCATAAACTGGCGTCTTTACGGCGAATATTCGCGCGGCCTGATGACCGAATTGGCCTGCCACCAGTTGCAGAACGGATCGTGGTCGCTGGGCATGCTGCCCGAGCAGGTGATGGGTTCGGGCCACCTGATACACTGGACGAAGGAGGACGAGCGCGACGTGTACGACACCGTGAGCGCGATATTCACCTACCCCAACGGCGTGAACATGACATTCGAGTCGATAATCTCGAACAAACACTTCGGCATGGGCGAACAGATCCTCGGCTCGAAAGGAACCATCGATCTGGTCTCGGGGCTCTATTACAGCGACGAGCCTATGCCCGCGGGAAGCGGCATGCACCAGCTGGTGGCGCAGATCGAGAACGGCATCATGAGCAACTCGGTGTTCGCGGGCACCAGCTGGGCGGCCGAGACGAGCCCTCTGGCACCCGGATTGCCCATCACGCCCAACGTAACGGTCAACTCGGGCGAAAGCACCGTCGGCGCCGAGGCCGACGGCTCGAAAGAGATAATCGAGGCCTTCGCGCACGCCGTGATTACGGGCAAACAACCCGCCAAGGTGCTCGAAGAGTCGTATTACGCCTCGCAGTTCGCGCTGCTGGCCGACCGCGCCATGCACGAGAACGCCATCCTGACGCTCGACGAGCGTTACAAGATACCTTACGAGCCGATACGCTCGTAACCCCGAAGCAGACATAACGACTACGAACGATGTACGGATCACTTCGCGAATATATCGACACCCTCGAACGGCACGGCGAACTGCTGCGCGTCGGGGCGCGCGTCTCGCCGCGTTTCGAGATAGCCGAGATCACCGACCGCATGGCCAAGAGCGAGGGCGGCGGCAAGGCCCTGCTGTTCGAAAACACGGGCACCGAGTTTCCCGTGCTCACCAACATGATGGGGTCCGACCGCCGCATGGCGCTGGCTTTGGGCGCGGAGTCGCTCGACGATATCGCGCGGAGGATCGACTCGATGCTGGGCCGAGCGCTCGCGCCTAAAGGCTCGCTCGTCGACAAGCTGCGCATGCTCCCCTTGTTGGCCGACATGTCGCGATGGTTTCCGCGCGAGGCGTCGGGGCGCGGAACGTGCCAGCAGGTAGTTCTGCAAGGCGACGAGGCCGACATCGGCCGTCTGCCGCTGCTGCGCTCGTGGGAGCACGACGGCGGGCCGTTCGTCACGCTGCCGATGGTGAACACGGTCGATCCCGAGAGCGGTATACGCAACGTGGGCATGTACCGCATGCAACGATTCGACGCCCGCTCCACGGGCATGCACTGGCACATACATAAGACGGGTGCGCGCCATTATGACGCCTACCGACGCATGGGACGGCGAATGCCCGTGGTGGTGACGCTGGGCGGCGACCCCGCCTACACATACGCCGCGACGGCTCCGATGCCCGACAATATGGACGAATATCTGCTGGCGGGATTTCTCCGCCGCCGCCCCGTGCGGTTGGTGCGCGCTCTGACGTGCGACATACGCATTCCCGAAGATTGCGACTTCGTAATCGAAGGTTACGTCGATCCCGCGGAACCCAAAGTCGTGGAGGGAGATTTCGGCGACCACACGGGATTCTATTCGTTGAAGGATCTCTATCCCCTATTCCACATAACGGCTATAACCCATCGCCGCGACGCGGTATACCCCGCCACCGTGGTCGGCGTGCCGCCGCAGGAGGACGCCTACATAGCCAAGGCGACCGAAAAGATATTCTTGGCCCCCATACGTATGGCCGTACAGCCCGAGGTGGAGGATTTGTGGATGCCCACGGCGGGCACGGCGCACAATCTGGCGGTGGTATCGATCGCCAAGCGTTACGAGGGGCAGGCGCACAAGGTCGCGCAGGCGTTGTGGGGCGCGGGGCAGATGATGTTCAACAAATACCTCGTCATAACCTCGTCGTCGACGAAGATACGTTCGTTCGCGACGCTCGCCGCGCTGCTCAGGCGGGCCGACACCGCACGAAGCATAATCCGCTCCGAAGGCGTGCTCGACGTGCTCGACCACGCCACGGCCACATGCGGCTTCGGCGGCAAGCTGGCGTTCGACCTCACCGACGTGGACATCTCGACGCCCGCCGAACCGATTGCGACGCCGCGAACCGCCCGCCCCGCGGGAGGCATAGAGCTCTTCGACACGCGGTTCGTCGAGAGCTGCGGACTGCTCGTGCTGTACGCCGCGCCCGACCGCCCCGACGTCGCGGACGCGGAGCGTTACCTTGCGGAGAACGACATTCGCGGCATGAAATACGTCGCGCTGTTCGACTATCGGGCCGCGGGAGCCATGACGGCCGAAGATCTGTTGTGGCTCGCGGCGGCGAACACCGACCCGCGACGCGACGTGCGGCATCTGTCGGGCGGCGAGCTCCTGATAGACGCCCGAAGCAAACGCCCCTCCGTCGAGGGCAATCCCGCGCGTTTCCCCAATGTGGTCGCCTCGTCGACGGAGACCATACGGGCGGTGGACGAGCGGTGGAAGGAGTACGGACTGGGCGAGCGCATCGAATCGCCCTCGCGCCGATACCGCCGGCTGCAACTATCGGCCAAAGCCGACTGGTGATAAAACGCTGCGACACATCGGATCATCGGCGAGGAGACGCGGATTCGATTTCGCGAACCTTGCGATACACGATCGCCTGACAACTACGTAACATGAAGATATTCTCCGACGAAGAACGACGCGGGCTCATGATATTGTTGCCCTTGGTATCGATAGCGATATTGCTGTCGCTGCTCGTCGAGCGCAGAGGCGACCGCCCCGTGCTGCTCGCGGAGGCGAAGGAGTCGGAACCGCCCGCCGTCGCGCTGTCGCCGTTCGATCCCAACGAGGCCGATTACGAGGAGCTGCGCCGCTGCGGGGTGCCTCCCGAGGTCGCTGTGGGAATAATCCGTTGGCGTCGTTACGGCAAAGTATATCGAATCGAGGAGGATATAGCTTTGGTCGCGGGAGTGGACGACTCGTTATACGCCGCGCTGAAACCCTACATAGCAATCTCGGAGAAACACGCCGCCGCTCCGCGTGCGCAAGCTCCTCCCCGACCACGCGTCCGCGCCGAGGCGAATTCGGCGGCGGAGAGCGTACGACTCGAACCCTTCGCCATCGACACGGCGTCGGCCGCATACCTCGCGACCATAGGATTCTCGCCCCGTCAGGCCGAAGTTCTGGTCCGCTACCGCGAAGCTTCGGGCGGCATACGCGACGAGGAGCAGTTTCGCGAATGCTACGTCGTGAGCGACCGTATCGCGGATAGGTTGTCGCCCTACATACTCTACCCCGCCCCTCGTCCCGCCGAAAAGGCCGAGCCGACGGCAGCGGCGCCGCCGAAGATAGAGCTCAACTCGGCCGATTCGGCGACGTTGCGTTCCGTGGTCGGCATAGGCGAAAAGAGCGTCGTGGAGATAATGCGCTATCGCGAACTGCTGGGCGGATTCCGTTCGGTGGAGCAGCTCGCCGAGCTGAAATGCGTCACCGAGAGCAATTTTGAGAGAATTTTACCGCAAATTAGTTGCGATAGTTGCAAAATATCGAAAATTGATATTAACTTTGCGGACCCGAAAGAGTTGATGCGACACCCCTATGTGTCGGCGAAGGCTCTGCGGAGAATAGTGAAACAGCGCAAACTGAAAGGAGGTTGGAGCGGAATCGAAGAGATGGTTGAAGACGATATCTTTACAAAGGACGAGGCCGAACGATTGGCCCCGTATCTTCGATTCGGGCTTTGTGCCGATTAAGAGTATAAGCGCATACAAGGACGACGCGCCGACAAGGGTCGGAGGTCGCAATAAGGAAAAAGGCCGCCGAGGCGGCGAACGACAGAACGTAAAACGATAAAAAATTATAGCATTATGATTATCATGCCGGTAAAGGAGGGCGAGAACATCGAGAAGGCCCTCAAGAAATTCAAACGTAAGTACGAGCGCACGGGTGTGCTGAAGGAGCTTCGCCGCCGTCAGTACTTCACCAAGCCTTCGATCGCGAAGCGCGAGGCTATGCAGCACGCTATTTACGTCGAGCACACCTATCGTCAGGAGGAGTAATCCGCCTCAACCTTAGGGATCGATACGGACCGCCTGACTCGTTCAGGCGGTTCGCTTTTTTTTGGCCGCAAACAAATCGACATCGCAGAGCGATGTCGGCAGTTCGCCGCCACCCCGCGCGGCGGACTGCTGCTCGCGTTATGCTCGCATACGTCCTCCGCTGTCGGCGAACCGCCTACGCCCAATGTGCACCGCATAAAACCGCCCCGCTCCCATCGCGTCGCGTGCGAAATTTTTCATTTCCGAAAAAAGTTAGTATCTTTAAACCGAATTTACGCCATACGAAGATGATAGTTAAACTCGTATCGAAATATCTGGCCGAGCACAAACGCTTGGTAATTCCCAACCTCGGGACGTTCATCGTGAAGGTCCCCGGGCAAACGGTGCTCTTTTCCAATCTGATAAAGGCCGACGACGGAGTGCTGCGATCGCTGATCGCGCAGAGCGGCGTATCGGAGATGGAGGCCGCCGCCATGATGGACCGCTTCGTTTTCGAGGCGCAGTACCGCTTGCAAAACAACGGCAAGTGTCGCCTCAGCGGCTTCGGCGAACTTCGAAGCGGCGCCAACGGCACCATAACGTTCGTATACGAACCGACTGCCGACGCGCCCGTCGCCGAGACGGCGATCAAGGTAGCTCGCGACGAAAGCGCGCCCGACGAGGATAACGGAGCAGCCGTTCCCACTCCGCCCGCCGCGACGAACCTCGAACCGCGAGCGAAGAGCGAAGAGCGGCGGACAATCGCCGACGAGCCCGCCTCGGAGCCGACGTCGCCACGCCCCGTCGGCGAACGCAGGAATTCGGCCGAGCGTGCCAAGACGCTTTACGACGACAAACGCGCCGCATCGCTCTCGGAGGCGCGCAACGCCGATTACGTGAAGGGATTGCGTTACGGCAAAGGACGCCGAAGAGTGCCCGCCGGAAAGGAGTACGGCGCGCCGACCTCGCGCCGCAAGAGCGACCGAATAATGCTCATAGCCATCGTCGCTGCCCTGCTGGCAATAGCCGCGCTGGCGTACGGATTGTGGTGCGACTGGAGGGCGAGCACCGACGACGGGTATTACGAGATTCCGCAGAGCGGAACCGAAAACACGGTGCGCAACCCCGATCTGGACTACATCCAACCTTACGACAAATAATAGGCGGACAAACGAGAGATCGACATGGCGGA
>Ga0073906_1002946_pt1 | contig 20857 bp, 14 predicted proteins | sample Inofromicrocosms_FD_65485 | JGI IMG/M metagenome (GOLD analysis project Ga0073906, IMG submission 65485) | Mouse cecum microbial communities from Vienna, Austria - Inoculum for glucosamine and mucus D2O microcosms | ecosystem: Host-associated > Mammals > Digestive system > Large intestine >...
CACGACGTGGCGCGCGCGGCGGTACAGCAAGGGAGTGAGCACCGAGCGGTTTTCTTCGACCTGATAAGGTTTTACGTCCGCGAGGCAGGAAATGCCCGAAATGCGTTTTTGAAGCAAGGACAAAGCCTTATCCACCTCGCTGCGGCGTTCGTTGTATTTGCTCTCCACGAGGTTGTGCGGTTTATTGCAGTTGGTGAGCACGAGCACGCACTCCTTCAAGTCGAGGGGCAACAGCTCGTAATCCAAAGTCGCGCAGTCTAAAAGGAGAGCGTGTTTTTCCTTGCCGTTCGCCGAGGCAAACTGATCCATGATCCCGCAGTTTACACCGCAGTAATTGTTCTCCGCCTTCTGCGCAAGGACGGCAAGCTCTTTCTTGTCGATTTTGTTTCCGCCCGTTTTGGCAAGCGCGTATGCGGTAACGACTTCGATTGCCGCCGAGGAGGAAAGCCCGGACCCGAACGGCACCGTGCAGTCGTATAATATATCGCAACCTACAAGATTGTAGCCCGCCTTTTTCATCTCGTCGGCAACGCCCGCCTGATAGTTGCCCCATTTGAGCGCTTTATAGTTTTCGAGCGCGTTCAAATCGATTTCGGCACGCGCGGAAATATCCGTCGCGGCGACGCGGAGAAGGTTGGTTCCGTTCTTGCGCACCGCCACGCGACATTTCAGCGAAAGCGCCGCGGGAAGCACCTTGCCGCCGCAATAATCCACGTGCTCACCGATCAAATTCACCCTTCCTGCCGCAGAATAGACCTCCTCCGCAGGCGCGCCGAATATTTCCCGAAACATCGTAACTAATTGCATTGATACCCTCTCTATTTTATCATATTTTGATTAACGTAATTATAACTGATTTTTGGCGACCTGTCAATCCTTTCCGAATAATTTTAATCGGGGCAAGATATTTCCCGCAAGCAACAAAAAAGTATAATTATTTTCATTTCGTACCGTTGCGCCATGTGCGTCATTCTGAGGGATCCCTCTTTCAATAACAGATAAATGCCCCGCGCAATCGTGCGCGGGGCATCTTTCTTTTTAGGTTGATCCGAGCGCGCCGATAAGCCGGGTTCTGTCGTGCGCGGTCATTTATCTAGACCTACCGTTGCCGATAGGTTCGAGCGTTATTCACGGCTCTATTCGGGCGGGCAACCCGTGTGAATAGAGCCCAAACTTGCATCGGACGGGGTTTACATGGCACGGGGCGTTACCGTCCCGTCGGTGAGCTCTTACCTCGCCTTTCCATCCTTACCGCAAAACGCGGCGGTTTATTTCTGTTGCACTTTCCTTAAAGTCGCCTTTACCGGACGTTATCCGGCGTCCTGCCCTGCGATGCCCGGACTTTCCTCATCGTACTTGAAGCACTCCGCGACCGCGTAGCGCACTCGGATCGCAATTATTATACCACAAAATTTTAAAAAAGACTTGTTTTTTACGGCGATTCTTGCTAAAATAATTTCAGAAATTTTTTTGGAGCACAAAACAGCATGAAAAAGACGAAAATCGTTTGCACGCTCGGCCCTTCCACGGAAAGCGAGGACGTGATTTCCCGCATGGCGGACGCGGGAATGAACGTTGCCCGCATCAACTTTTCCCACGGCACGCACGAGGATCACGCGAAAAAAATCGCAATGATAAAAAAGGTGCGGGAGAAAAAGCACATTCCCCTCCCCATCCTCCTCGATACCAAAGGCCCCGAATTCCGCATCAAGACTTTCCGAAACGGGAAAATCAATCTCAACGAGGGCGCTCCTTTCTCCTTTACCACGGAGGACATCGTCGGCGACGAGAAGCGCGTTTCCGTATCTTATACGGGCATCTGCGAAGACCTCTTCCCCGGCGATAAAATTCTGCTCAACAACGGGCTTATGGTATTCGAGGTCACTCAGGTCGAAAAACCCGACGTACACTGCAAAGTGCTCATCGGCGGAGAGCTTTCCAACCGCAAGAGTATGTTCTTCCCCGAAAAGGAGCTGAAACTCGTTTACCTTTCCGAACAGGACAAGGCGGATCTTCTGTTCGGCATCGAGCAAGGCGTCGATTTCGTGGCCTGCTCGTTCGTTTCCAAAGCGCAGGATATTTTGGACGTGAGAAAATTCCTGCACGACAACGGCTCGGACGATATCGACCTCATCGCCAAAATCGAAAACCGCGCGGGCGTCAACAACCTGCAATCCATTTTGGAGGTTTCCGACGGCATTATGATCGGGCGCGGCGACATGGGCGTGGAGATCCCCTACGAGGAACTGCCCGACATTCAAAAGACGATCATTACCGCCTGCCGTATCGCGGGCAAACGCTGTATCACCGCAACGGAGATGCTCGAATCCATGATCAAAAATCCCCGCCCTACCCGTGCGGAAATTTCCGACGTAGCCAACGCCGTTTACGACGGTTCGAGCGCGGTCATGCTCTCGGGCGAAACGGCGGCGGGCGCTTATCCCGTGGAATCCGTCCGCGCAATGGCGCGCATCGCCATGCAGGCGGAAACCAAACAGGCGTTTATTCAAGCCGTGGACGAAAACGAATATCTCATTCGCGGGCTTTCGGACGCCCTCTCCCATTCCGCCTGTCTGCTGGCGCGCGACGTAAAGGCGAAAGCGATCGTCGTATGCACCCGTACGGGCGGGACGGCGAAAATGGTGTCCCGCTTCCGCCCCATGATCGATATCATCGGCATGACGACCGATCCGAGAAGCTACCAAAAGCTTGCGCTCAGCTGGGGCGTGACACCCGCGCTCAGCGAGGAATACCACTCGGTGGACGTGCTCTTCCACTTCGCAAAGCAAGCGGCGAAGGATTCGGGGCTCGTGAAGCGGGGCGACGTGATCGTCATCACGGGCGGAACGCCCAACGGCAAGAGCGGAAACTCCAATCTTATCAATATCGAAACGGTTTAAATCTTCCCCCGCATTTTAATTGTTTTCGCCCATAGGGTGAAGACACAAAACGAAAATCTAAAATACCAAACACAAAAAAAGAACGGCACGCCGCTCTTTTTTTTGTATTCCAAACGTCGGCGGAAGCGTGCGCTTTTATCGGCCCAACACTCGGCATGATAATAGAAAAACAACCTAAGACAAATAACAAACCGACTAAAAATTTTTTCATGAATTTTCTCCTTTTTTAATGTAAAATTAACCTATAAAAACTATCCTGCTCGTTGTTATGTAAATCAATTTCACCGGCATAATAATAATTTGGATCTATACCATTTACCCCAAAAAAAACTTCTCCGCAAAAGTGAAATTTTATATCTGTAATCCCATAGCTCTTTGACGGTTCAACCGTTTCACAACGGTAGTACGGTGATCCCGTTTGCCGTTCAAACCCGACGATATCGATTAGAACAAAATCACTTACTTCTTCCGCAAACACGTACAATTTGAAAGAATAGTATTTCCGAACCGCCGACGGAGATTCGTCGAAAATGACGTTTATGCCCTCCGCCTGTTCAAACGCTTCTTTGTCGATTTCCGCCAAAACAAGCTTCACATTCGAAAAAGGCGCTTTTTGGATTTGCAATACGTTTTCCCAGTAGTACGTTCCTTTTTCAAGCGGATCCGGACTCGGTCTTAAATCGTATTCGAACCATGCTTGGCTTGCTTCCTGCGCTCTGTCAGGATCGTTTTGCATATAAAATTTTAAGCTAAGCCAACTAAATGGAACGGGATCGGCGGGATCGTTTAAAACGGAATAAAATTCCATATCCGTAATGCCGTAACTCTTTGACGAATCCAACGTATCGAAATGATTCGATATCCCCCCTTCCATCTGCTTGAAATTGACCACGTCGATTTGAACGTAATCATTCTCCTCTTCCAAAAACACGTACAGTCTGAAAGAAAAGTAAGTTAATTCCTGCGCGATCGGCTCTTTTTCCGTCGAATCCTGCGACGACAGATCGGCACAGCCGACATTCACCCCTTCGGCTTCGTCGAACGCTTCCTTATCGATTTCCGCCAAATCCAATTTTATTTGCGAGAAAGGCATTTCTTGTATTTTCAATACGTTTTCCCACAAGTACGTTCCTTCTACGAGAGGCTTCGGATCGTGACGGCAGGCGGAAACAAACAGCATGCAAACGCAAACCGCAAGCACACAAAAGCAACTAAAAATTTTTTTAGGTTTCAATTTTTCCCTCCAAGTCAAAATAAATAGTTTTCTGCTCATAAATTGTACATTGGAGTTCACCCCCGCTTACAAATTCAGGAAATAATTTCCTCGATCCGCATTTCCCGTAAACTCATTATACTGTATATATAATACTTAGTCAATATCGAATTTAAAAAAATTGTTAACATATTTTTTTGGTGTTGATTATTTTTTAGTTTCACTATTCCCAAATCAGCACGATGGCGAGAACGTCGTCGTACCACTCGCCTTCGAAAGGAAAATCGTAGCTTCCCTCGCCCGTTTCGTCGGCATAGTAAACGTACCAAACTGCGGTATAACCCTCCTTCTGCGGTAAAAGTCCGAGCGCCGAAAGATCCTCCTCCACGAATACCCAATCACTCCCGCCGTTTTGCTTAACTTCGAGCACGGCGTAAACCTTCCCGTTGGAAGCGTCCTCGGGGCCGAGATACACGTTCACCGTCTTACAAGGCGTCCACTCCGCGATAAAACTCACGTTTTCGCTCACGGTAAAAATCCCCGTATACAGTTCCTCGCCCCTGATCCGCCAGCCGAGAAATTTATATCCCTCCTTTGCGGGAAGCTCGGGCAGCTCGAACGCACCCGCGGGCGCATAAACGGTTTTCTCCTCCGCTCCGTTCAAAAACGTCAACGCGTAGAGCGTGGGCGTACCCTCGAACACCTGCACTCCGTCCTCCGTAAACACTACGCTGTACTCCTCGCCGCCGCGCCACACGAACACGTTTCCCGCGGTGAACTGTCCCGAAAGCGGGATACCGTTCTTGCTCAATCCCAAGGGAACGATTTCCGAATCGCCCGCTTTTGCATACGTGACGGTAAAGCTTCCGTCCGTTGCGGAAAACTCCTCGGCCGCCGAAATTCTTTCCTCCCGCAAAAACACCAAATACCCCGCTTCGGCATAATAGCAGACGTCTTTCATAGGTTCGGTCGGATCTTTGTATTCCACGCCGTTTACCGAGAAACTGCCCAGCCTTAACATTCCTCCGCTTGTATAGACGAATGCTTCCGCTCCGCCCTCGGCAATCGTTTTGGGAAGCCCATCCGCTTGCACAGCAAAAGGACGCTGTTCTAAATTCCCGCGCACAACGCGCAAGATGATTTCCAGATCCGGCAACAGCGTTCCCGTCGAACGCCAAATCCATTCGCTTTCCTTTTGCTCGACCGCACCGTCGCAACTCACGAAAGCACCGCGAAGATAAAAGCGCGCCTGCCCCAACACCGTAAACCAATCGTCCGTGTACACGATCGCAAACTGCGCGACCCCGCCGAGCGTTTCCTCCTGCCGCGCGACAAATGTGATTTCAGGCTCGCCCGCGACAAAGAGCCAATCCGCGCCCTCTCCGCTTTCGTCTGATACCCGAATGCATAACCCGCGCTCGGTATTCACCGCGCCGATCATCTCCTGTTCCCGTCCGCCGCTTTCGATTCTTACGATTCTGCCGAGCACGCCGACGGACGACATGGTATAGTAAATTTCCGTACGCTCGCGGTACCGCTCTCCCGCGGCGCAGAACAGCCTGTCGATACGCTCTGTTTTCACCTTCATTTCCGCGCCGCTTCCCGTAAATACGATACGCAGCGTATAAAGTTCCTCCTCGACGTGCCACACTCCGTCGCGCTCCTCGGCATTGCGGACTCCGTTCTCCGTTTCCACCTCCGCATAGAGCACCCGCGCGCCGATGATCAGCGTCTTTATCTGATCGAACAGGCGGTATTCGCATTCGTTCAGCGTTTCTCCCTCTCTCAGAAAAATCCTGTCCTCGGAAATCAGCAGAGGATAGCCGTGCTCTTCGCGGCGGGATATATCCGCTTCCCGCCAACCGCCGTCGTAAAACAAAAAGGAAATCTCCCGTTCTCCGTCCATTGCGAGCAAAGCGTTTCCCGCGCTCAAATTGCGGTACTTTACCGCCGTCATGCCGTTTAAATATCCCCACTCGTTGCGCGTGAAGCTTAGCTCGAATCTGCCCGCGTGTGCGCCCTCCGTAATGAGCGACACCTCCGTCAGTCCGCGTAAAAATAAAAATTCGGGCGAAATTTCCTCTCCGTTCTCGAACAGACGCACACTTATGCGCTCCCTCGCCTCATATCCCGCATACGCTTCGTAGCCGATTCCGCCCGCAAACTCTACCACCTCGTAGCGGAACGCGCCGCACTCGTACGCGCTTTCTCTGATTCCGTACCATTTACACCGGAAAAAGCCGTCGCCGAAAGCGCATTGATACGTATAGGTAATGCCGTTTAATTCTCCGTTGTATTCCTTCGCCGCGTCTTGCGGATTAAAAACAACAAAAAAGGGAGCGCCCTCCGCCGTTATGAAAGCGTTCCCTTCTATTACGTCACTGCCTTTGTCCGTTATACGCCATAAGACCCCGTAAGCGTCGCGCTCCCCCGATAGATACTGCTCGTACTCGTCTGCATTCACATACCGAATGCGTTCTTTCCGCTCCGTAACGCACACGCTTCGCGTACTCAACCGCAGCTCCAAGTTCCATTCGAATTTGTAGTCGTCGCCGCCTCCGCAGAACAAAAACGTTTCGCCGTTACATTTTACCGTTCCTTCGATCTCCTCCCCGTTTTCGCGCCATACCGCCGCGCTCTCGTAAACACTGCCGTTCGGCGTAAAGCTCAACTCGCCCGCATCGCCGTAAAAGGTCAGTTCGCCGTCTATCCGCTCGTAAGTATTTCCGCCGTACTCCACGCGCGTGCCCAAAAACTTCCCTTCCGTTTTCACGCCGTTAAAGTAGAAATATACCGTTTCTCCCGCCACGACGTACACTCCTTTCGTCCCGCCGAGCTCGACTTGCGCGCCTAAAACCAACGCGCCCATGTCTTCGCCGTAATAATTGCCGTACGCCGTGCGGTTGTCCACAAACCGCATTTCCCGCGCGTCGCGGTCGAACAAATAAGTTCCCGTATACTGCCCGCCCTCATAGTACAAAAGATTTTCCATTTCGACGTGATAGATGCCGCGTTCGCTCTTTTCCCCGCACGCAAACAACGCCTCGCCGTAACCGCCTAAGTACGCCTTTCCGTCCGTGAAAGAATACCACCCGCTCTCCGAACTTCTATATTGATAACTCCCGTCCGCGTTCAGCCGTCCGACCGTTTCCTCCCCGTCGATCCCGAAGCGAAATTCCCGATCGCCGAGCGGACTCGTTTCGATTTTCCCCGAAATCCGCTTGCCGTCTACCGCATACACGGGATATCCGTCCGCAAGCTCCGTATCGAAAATAACGGCGGGATCGTCGATATTCTTGTAGGCGCGCGCCCACTGCGCAAACAACTCTTTGTGCGCGGAAAAGACGATCTCCGCACCGTTCGAATAGACGGCTCGTCCGTCCGCGCTCTCTGCCCAACCCGCAAATTCATACCCCTCCACGGCAAAAGAATTTACGGCAGGGCATGCGTTCGGTTTTCCGTATTCTCCCTCGAACGCCGCCATGTCCCCGCTCGCCTCCGTTCCCAAAGGCGGGTTCGCATGAAAAGTCAAACGGGGATTCTCCCCGTAAAACGCAAAATAAGTAACGTTCCTCGGCTCGGCTTTTTGCGGGAAGGACAAAATCGTCTGCGTTTCATCGTCCTTTTCGAACCAACCGACAAAGGTGTAACCCGCCTTGTTCGGTGCAGCCGGAGCGGTTACAAGTTCGCCCGCCTCCGTTTCAAACGATCGTACGCTCTCGCCGTCGATCAAAAAGTTCACCGAATAGAGCTTTGCAAAAACGGAGTAATAATTTGCGTCCGCTCCGATGATGTCCGCGGGCGTTATCGCACCGCCTTCCGCGTCCTTCCAACCCTTGAAAACGTACCCGTCCTTTTCGGGTTGCGGGATATGCACCTGTGTACCCGCTTTCGCCGTAAGACGGTAAAGCTCCGTTTCTTCGTCCCAAAACACCACCGTGTAAAGCTTTGCAAATTGCGCGTAAAAAGTATAATTCCCTTCGATCGTTTCGGGCGGCTCCACGATCTTCGTTCCATCCGTCCACCCCTCGAAATCATATCCGTCTTTTTGCGGCGCATCGAACGCAATCGGCGTTCCGCGCTTGCCTGCAAACCGGAAAAGCTCTTCCTCTCCGTCCAGAAAAATCACGGTAAACAGCTCCGCATACCCGACAAAGAAATTGCCTCCGCCCTCCGGAATCGCAAGAGGCGCATCCGTCGGTTGCGTAAAATCTTTATCGCTAAACCAACCTTCGCACTCGAACCCGTCTTTCTGCGTTTCGGGAGGATTGATCGGCGAACCCGCCTTCCCCGTATAACTTGCCAAAAGAGTTTCGCCTTCCCAAAAGTTGACCGTAAACAGTTGGGAATAGCGTGCATAAAAGCGCATATTTTTTGCAGGGATCGTAGCGGGAAGTTCCGCGCGCGTCGTATAATCCGCGTCCGAATACCACCCCTCGAATTCATAGCCCTCGCGCTCCGTATCGGGCGGGGTGTACGCCGAACCCGCTTCTCCCGTCACCGTTACTGCCCGTTCGAGCCCCAAAAACTCGACTGTGAAAAAAGCGGGCGACTCATCACCCGCTTCCCCACGCAACAAGATCCCCAAAACTGTTGCAACCGTAGCAAGCACTGCCACGGTTGCACAGATGATTGCAATTATTCTCTTTTTTCTTCCCCCGCCCTTTCTCGACGGCGAACCTCCGCTATGATTTTCGCTTTTCGGCGCCGAAAAACTTTCCGTTTCCGCAAACGCCGTGCCGTCTGCCTTCTCGCTTGCGCAAACCGCCTCGCCCGTATCCGCGCTCGCATTGCGATCCGTATAAGAAGTGTTCTTTTCTTCCAGCATAATTCGAACCTCTTTTTCTTTTGTAAACCGAACCAAGATGCTTCGGTCGCAAATTCCATTATATTTTAACCCCTCGCTTTGTCAAGTGTTTTTTATGTTTAAGCTGATTTTTTCACAATTTCCCGCCCGTTTTCCCAAATTTTTACACCAATAAATGTAACTTTTTTTTGAAATCTTTGATATTTTGAGTGCTTGGAAAAATTTATCAGAACGGCAAAGAATAATAGCGGACTTAAAATAAGTTTGGAAAATTTTTCGAAATCGCAAAGAAAACGCTTGACACAAACGGAATTATTACTATAATTAAATATGCTTTTACTGAGGATCGGCAACATACATTGAGGTGTAGCGCAGTTTGGTAGCGCGCTTGGTTAGGGACCAAGAGGTCGTGGGTTCAAGTCCCGTCACCTCAACCAAAAATCAGAACGGTGCTTGCCGTTCTTTTTTTTTATTATTCGGAAGATACAAAATTATTCATGTATTGACAAAATCCGATAATCATGCTACAATGTGCATATATAATAGAAAGGCGGTAAATAGAATGCAGGAAGTCAGGATCATCGAAATCAAAAAAAGCGTGTTCGAGGATAACGATAAGGACGCGGACGCACTTCGGAACGAGCTCAAACAAAAAGGCGTGTTCCTGCTCAACCTCATGTCCTCCCCCGGAAGCGGGAAAACCACCACCCTGATCCGCACGATCAACGCATTAAAGGATAAAATCAAAATCGCCGTGATGGAAGCCGACATCGACTCAGACGTGGACGCAAAGAAAATTTACGAAAACACGGGCGTGCAATCCATCCAGCTCCACACGGGCGGAATGTGCCACCTCGACGCGGAAATGACCCGTCAGGGCTTAGACGGCTTGAATCTCGAAAACGTCGATCTGACGATTCTCGAAAACGTGGGCAACCTCGTCTGTCCCGCCGAATTCGACACGGGCGCGAGCAAGAACTGCATGATACTGTCCGTCCCCGAAGGACACGACAAACCTCTCAAATATCCGCTCATGTTCTCGATTTGCGATTTGGTGCTCGTCAACAAAATGGACGTAGCCCCCTATTTCGACTTCGATTTGGAGCAGTGCAAGCAATATATCCGTATGCGCAATCCGGACGCCGAGGTCATTCCCGTTTGCGCCAAAACGGGCGAAGGCATCGAGCATTTCGCAAACTGGATCTTAAAAAATATCGATCAATGGAAGGAAGGGAAATAATATGCCGGAAATCAGCAAAAAATACGTGCCAGCACATATGTACGACAAAAACCCCAATCCCAAACTGTTAAAGTTTGTGCGTAAGGTGACAGATCGGCTTCCCGGAAAACTCAAAGGGATAAAAGCCGAAGACCCCGAATACTGGGGTTTCGCCTGCATTTTCGAGGACGAAATGACCGTCGACGAGCGCGAAAATTCTCTCGATTTGCTTCTCAAAATGCAGACGAGAAAGAAATATCCCTACTTACAGTTAAAGAAGATGTCGAAACTCGACGACGCGACCTTCGACGCCGTCGCCGATAAACTTTCCTATTTCGGAATGCTCGAATACGACTACGGCGACAAATATACCAAAGACGGACCTATTCCCGGCACGACCTATAATAAGGAAGACCGACACTATTGGGTTCCCCTCTTCGTTCCCGGTTCCGCCGAATACACCAACATGAACACCAAGCTCATGGATAAGCATCCCGAGCTCGCCATGTTCTTCGAGCGAATGACCTTCCTCCCCTTGGAACACGTGACCGCAATGGTGCCTCCCGGAGGCGCGGGAATCGGGATGCACGTGATTCCCGTGGAAAAAGCCATTTCCATGGAAAACACAACGATGGACATCGAACATATCTCCTATTGGCTGAAAAAGTACGAGGGGCATATCGGCGCTTCGATCTGCTCCTGCCGTTACGGGAGGAAACAGCTTGACGAAGGCTGTGCGGACGATTATCAGGATTGGTGCATCGGCGTGGGCGATATGGCGGACTACTGCCGAGAAACGGGCAGAGGACGCGACATTACGTACGACGAGGCAATGGAAATTTTAAAACGCGCAGAAGACAACGGTTTTGTTCACCAAGTGACCAACATCGACGGCGAGAACAAGATTTTCGCCATTTGCAACTGTAACGTAAAAATCTGCAACGCCCTCCGCACCTCCCAACTTTTCAACACGCCGAACATGTCGGCTTCCGCTTACCGCGCGCACGTGGATAAACAAAAATGCGTTGCCTGCGGCGCATGCGTGGAATATTGTCCCGCAGGCGCGTTAAAGCTCGGACAAAAGCTATGCAAGGCGGACGGCACGGAAGTAAAATACCCCAAACAGCCCCTGCCCGACAAGCTGAAATGGGGCAAACACATGTGGGACGAGGATTACCGCGACAAGAACCGCATTAATTGCCACGACACGGGAACTTCTCCCTGCAAGACGGCCTGCCCCGCGCATATCGCCGTCCAAGGCTATCTCAAAAAGGCTTCTCAGGGCAAATACAGGGAAGCGCTTGCGATCATCAAGAAAGAAAACCCCTTCCCCGCCGTATGCGGAAGAGTTTGCAACCGCCGTTGCGAGGACGCGTGCACCCGCGGCACGATCGACAGCGCGGTTTCCATCGACGCGGTGAAGAAGTTCATCGCCGAGCAGGATCTGCACGCCGAGCACCGTTATGTTCCCGATATCGTCGTCGCGTCCAACGTAGGGCGTTGGAAGGAAAAGATCGCCGTCATCGGCGGAGGCCCCGCAGGGCTTTCGTGCGCGTACTATCTCGCGCAGATGGGCTACTACCCCACCGTATTCGAAAAGAACGAAAAAGCGGGCGGTATGCTCACGTACGGGATTCCCTCTTACAAGCTCGAAAAGGACGTTATCGACGCCGAAATCGACGTTATGAAGGAAATGGGCGTAGATATCCGCCTGAACATAGAAGTCGGCAAAGATATTACGATCGACGAACTGCGCGAACAGGGCTATCGGGCATTTTACGTGGCAATCGGCTGTCAGGGCGGTAAGCTCCCCGGCATCGAGGGGGAAACCGCAGACGGCGTGACTACCGCGGTGGATTATTTAAAAACCGCGAATACGGGCGCGGACGCGTTCGGGGGCGAAACGGTCGTTGTGGGCGGAGGCAACGTCGCGATCGACGCGGCGCGCGTTTCCGCACGGAGCGGAGCGGGCAAAGTGACCATGCTCTGCCTCGAAACGGAGGACGTTATGCCCGCAAGCAAGGAAGAGATTGCCGAAGCGCGCGAGGACGGCGTAAGCGTCAACTGCGGTTGGGGGCCTCAAAAAGTTCTCACGGAAAACGGAAAAGCCGTCGGCGTTCTGTTTAAAAAATGCACGCGCGTGTACGATGAAAACGGGAAATTCTCTCCCCTTTACGACGAGAACGAAACGATTACCGTGCCCGCCGAAAGAGTGATTTTCGCGATCGGGCAATCGATCGTATGGGGCGATCTGTTAAAGGGAACCGCCGTAGAATTCGGCAAGGGCAACGGGCCGATCGCCGACGGACTGACTTACCAAACGGCCGAGGCGGATATTTTCGTGGGAGGCGACGTGTACACCGGCCCTAAATTCGCGATCGATGCGATCGCGCAGGGGCACGAGGCGGCGGAATCCCTTCACCGCTTCGTACAGAACGGACATATGACGATCGGCAGAAATCGCAGGGAGTATATCGGATTCAATACGGGCGATATCCGCGTGGAGAGCTACGACAACTCTTCCCGTCAGGAAGCGGAGGGCGAACGGACGAAAACTTTTAAAGACACGCACGGGACGCTCACCGAAGAACAGGTGAAAAAAGAAACCGCGCGCTGTTTGGGTTGCGGGACGACGGTCGTCGATCCCAACCGCTGTATCGGTTGCGGACTTTGCACGACCAAGTGCAAGTTCGACGCGATCACCCTTCACCGCGACCACCCCGAAGCGAGCAGAATGCGGGTTTCCGAAGATAAATTCAAGTATATTCTGCCCTATGCCGCAAAGCGCGGCGTGAAAATCTTGTTCTCCCCCAACAGCAAGGAGGACAGAAAGTTCGTGAAAGCGCGCAAAAAGGCCGCTAAGGAGAAAAAGGACTGATGCACGAGCTCGGAGTCGTGTTTCACTGCATCAAGCAGATCAACGAAATCGCCGCCGAAAACAAGGTTGTAAAAATCAATTCGGTCACAATCGAGCTTGGCGAGGTTTCCACGGTGATCCCCTACTATTTCGAGGATTGCTGGAACTGGGCGGTGAAGAAAGAAACCGTTTTAAAAGACGCGAAAATCGTTATCGAAACCATTCGGGCAGTGACTCATTGCGAGGACTGCGGAGAAAACTACCCCACCGTGGCGCACGGAAAGACCTGCCCGCATTGCGGGAGCGCAAACACCTACTTGCTGACGGGAAACGAAATCGTCATCAAGCAAATCGAAGCGGTTTAGTTTCCTCTCTTTGTCCGCCCGTCATTTTCCCCTGCCAAGTCTATCATTCAACCCCATGCCCGTCATTCTTCGCTTGCTTGGCAATAAAGAGAGCTTTTACAAGATGAATTGCTCGAATAAACCCGCAAAAAAAACGGCACGCTGTGCCGTTTTTTTATTTTTACGGATCACTCGGAGCGCACCCCGAGGATATGGATGTAACGGATACGCTCGAACCGATAAGAATTGATCGGTCTGCCGTACGCGTCGTAAGAGTGCGCGGCAATGAGCGGAATCCCTCTCGAAAAACCGACGACCACGGGCGAATGGTAAAAATCGCCGTTGGCTCTGCCGAGCTGAATGATATCGCCGATTTCGATTTTATCGACGGAAACCTCTTCCGCAAAAGGGCCTGCGCCGTTGCCGATGCCCTTTTCGTTGCCCGTCATGAAATTGTAAAAATACTCGACCCCCGTCCAACTCGCCGTACGGTCGTTCGCGCTTTTGTAATACCACCCGAACGTTGGCGTAAAGTTCATCACTCCCGCTCCCGCAAACACGCATTGCGAAGCAAAGTTCGTACAATCTCCGCCCAAATCGTTAAAGTTGTAGTAGCCGGGATTGCGCCGAAACGCCCACCTTCTTGCAAATTCGACCGCCGCCCGTCTATCGTATTCTTTGATCATCATACTTTCAGCATATGAAACAGACCCTTAGCGGGTTACAAAAAAGCGCGGTCGTGCGCCGCGCTTTATATACCTAATTCCATTACAAGTTCTCGTGCGGAGGCAAATAGCTCTTCCGGCGTTCCGTTGTTTGAAACGACGCGGTAATTGCTCAAATCGAGCTTGTCGTAATCCACTTGACGCGCCATTCGGGCAAGCACGTCCGTATGCCCGCCGTCCCGTTTGTATACGCTCTCGATCCTCGCAGAACGCTCCCGCACGACGACGATCACGCCGTCGAATAAATCTTCGTACTTCCCTTCGAAAAGCAGAGGCACCTCCGCAAAGCAAACGGGAACGCCCTCCGTTTCCCGTAACAACCGTTCCATAATGCGGGGATGCGCGTAAGCGTTGAGCTTGTCCAACAGGCGTTGATCGCGGAATACGGCTTCGGATAACCGTTGTCTTTGCGGTTCTTTCCCCACCGAATACGCGGGAAAGAGCTTCGCAAGTCCCGCGCGGTAATCCGCTTCCCGCCAGAGCGCGCGCGAAATATCGTCGCAGGAAAACACGGGGAATCCCAGCTCTTTAAGACACGCGCAAAACGCGCTCTTCCCACTTCCGATCCCGCCCGTTACCGCATACCGTCTTGCAGGACGGGCTTTGATGTTTTCTCTATTTGGCGTCATACCAACTCCTGCCCGAAGACACCTCCGCAATGAGAGGAACTTTGAGCTCGATGGCTTTCTCCATTTCCTCTTTAAGCATTTGCTTTGCGCGCTCCTCCTCTTCGCACGGGGTATCCAGCACCAGCTCGTCGTGAACCTGCAACACCATTTTCGTACGGTAGCCGTCCGCTTTAAGACGCTCGGCAACCCGAAGCATGGCGAGCTTGATGATCTCCGCCGCACTTCCCTGCAAGGGCATATTCATCGCCGCGCGTTCGCCGAAGGAGCGGGTGTTGTAATTGGAGGACGCAAGTTCGGGGATCATGCGTTTGCGTCCCAAAACGGTGGTGATATAGCCGTCCTGCTTGGCGCGCTTCACCGTTTCATCCATAAACTCCCGCACCTCGGGATGGGCGGCAAAATACTTGTCGAGGAAGTCTTGCGCTTCCGCGGCGGAACACCCCATGTCTTTGGAGAGTCCGAAACGGCTCATGCCGTAGATAATACCGAAGTTTACGGTCTTGGCACGGCGGCGCATGGCGGAAGTGACCTCCTCCCGTTTTACGCCGAACACCTTTGCCGCCGTTGCCGCGTGAATGTCCTCGCCCGCGCGGAAGGCGTCCACAAGCGCCTTACAGCCCGAAAAATGCGCCAAAAGCCGAAGCTCGATCTGCGAATAATCCGCGTCCACGAGCACGTTCCCCTCCCGCGCGATGAAGAGCTTGCGAAGCTCCCTGCCCGCCTCCGTGCGCACGGGAATATTCTGCAAGTTGGGATTGGAACTCGACAGCCGTCCCGTCGCCGTCACCGTTTGGTTATAGGTGGTATGCACAATCCCGCCGAGCACGAGGGGGCGGATCCCGTCGACGTAGGTGGATTGCAGTTTCTGAATTTCACGGTACTTTAAAATCAAGCCTGCGATCTCATGCTTTTCCGCAAGCTTTTCCAAGACGTCCGCATTCGTGGAATATCCCCCGCGGATATTTTTGCGGATGCCCTTGCTGTCATAACCGAGCTTTTCGAAGAGGATCTCCGAAAGCTGAAAGGGAGAATTGAGGTTGAAATAGTCTACGCCCGCCATTCGGAAAATGTCTTGCGAAAGGGACTGCAACTCCTTATTGAACTTTTCGCTGAACTCGGGGAATTTCGCCATATCCACACGCACGCCCGTGCGTTCCATGTCGAGCAAAACGCCTGCGAGCGGGAGCTCTAAATCGTGATAGATTTGTTCCTCCGCGCTACCCGCCAGCTCTTTCCGCACGGCATCGTAGGCAAGACGGATTCCGTACGCCACGTTCTGGGGAGGCAAGTCGAAATCCTTCGCATAGCCTTCCTCTCCGCCCGCACGCGCGCCGAGCCCGCTCAAATGGCGCAGAAGGGATACGTCCTCCACCTCGCACGCGAGGCTCGCGCCGACGTCGTCCAAGCGGTGCGCAAGCGCTTTATAATCGGAAACGATCGCCCGTTTCCCCGCCTTAAACAGCTCGTCGAACACGGGTTTGAGTTCGTTTAAAAAGAAGCCTGGCGTTAAAAAATCGGTGCGCACGGGGAAGCGGTATTCCGTCTTGTCCCAAAAGAGATGGCACGCCGTTTCCGTCATGCCGAACGCGAATTCCTTTACCTCTTCCAAAAGCGGAAGCACCGAATCAAAGTCGTTCACCGTTTCTACGGGAACGCCGCCCGTTTCCGCCTGCGAAAAATACTTACTCCCCACCAGCGTACGGAATTCCAGCTTGGAAAACTCCGTCCTTGCCTTAGGCGGGAAAGGCAGGCGAAGCGCAAAATCTTCAAGCCCGAGCGCAAGCGGTACTTCCGTGTCGATCGTAGCGAGCTTGCGGGAGAGATAGGCGACCTCCTTATCCTCCGTAAGTTTACGTTGCAGAGAGGCGCTCAGCTCCCCGACGTGCTCGTAAACGCCGTCCAAATCGCGGTATTTTTGCAATAAATCGAGAGCGGTCTTGCCCCCCACGCCCTTCACGCCTGGAATATTGTCGGAAGAATCCCCCATGAGGGCTTTTTCTTCAATAATCTGCCAAGGCTCCAACCCCACTTTTTCCGTAAAATTGTCCGCGGTAAGGCGATCGAGGTCGCTCACCCCGCGTCGGGTAAAACAGATGCTCACGTTATCGCGCACGAGCTGGTAGGAATCCCTGTCGCCCGTATAGATGAGCACTTCCGCGTCTTGCGTTTTATGGGCGATCGTGCCGATAATGTCGTCCGCCTCGTAGCCCGCAAGCTCCACGGTGCAAATATCCATCGCAGAAAGTAAATCTTTCAGCACGGGCACTTGTTTTACGAGCTCGCTCGGCATGGGTTTGCGGGTCGCCTTATAACCGTCGAACATTTTATGACGGAAAGTTGGAGCGTGAACGTCAAACGCCACCGCAAGATACCGAGGTTCTTCCTCATCGAGAATCTTAAATAAAAGCTTAATAAAGCCGAAAATGCCGTTGGTCGGCAAACCATCCTTCGTCGAAAACACACCCATTGCGTAAAACGCGCGATTGAGCAAACTATTTCCATCGATTAACACTAATTTGTCCATAAGATTATTGTAACACGGTTTTGATATTTTTGCAAGAATATTAAAAAAATCGCTTGCTTTTTTCAGGAAAATATTGTATAATCAATATACTTTGCCGGTGTGGTGGAATTGGCAGACGCGCTGGACTCAAAATCCTGTGGTAGTGATACCGTATCGGTTCGACCCCGATCACCGGCACCAAAGAGAAAACGGGCATTTTTAAGGGAAATTACCTTATTTTTGCCCGTTTTTCTTCATTTTTTACTCTTTCACGAAGCAAATACAATTTTTCAAAAAACAGCCCAAAAAGCTAATTTCCCCAAATTTCCCCAAAAACAAAAATATCGTTTCTGCAAAACCCCCACCTGCAATCTTGATATGCGGGTGGTTTTTCGTCAAAATAGCACGGGGGAAGCGAAACGGCGTACAATGGTATGCCGCCCGAACAGGCGGCATATAAGGCGAAGCCGTAGAGAACCGCAGCTTGATACGGGCAAAAAGAGGACGACCGAATCGTTACGGCAACCACTCCGAGCGCGCGTCGCGACATATTCGCTTTCAATGGAAAGCGAAATTTCAAATTGCCTTTCGAAAGTGGACAGTGCTCGCGCCGACACTTCGGAAGGCAATTTGGGATTTCGCATTACAATAATGGGGTGAGGGCGAAGCCCTCCCGCATTCGAAAAATGGTCGCAGTCGGTGTAACCATTCCGCCCGCTTACGATCAAGCCGCCCGCCCGGGCGGCTTCCTTCTTCTCATTACTATGAACGGCGGCGCTCGCGCCGCACTTCACTCCTCTTAGGCGGAGAGCGCCTTCTCCCGGGCGCGCCGCCTATAAATATCTTATAAAAGATTTGTAAGCATATATATAATAGATAGTATTTACTGTGCTACTTTTTGGACTTTTGGCGTGCTACTTTTGGGACTGTTACTGTGTTACTTTTTGCACCTTGAAAGTCTAATAATTATCACACTAACAACGTATAGAAAAAACCCGCTCGGGTTTCCCCGAGCGGGTTTTAATCTTTATACGCCTATAAGCGCGGTTTCCCCCGCGCTTTTCAAGCCCTATTCAATTCGCCTACAAGTTACCGTGTGTTTCATGCGTACCCCCTTCGCGGGTAACAGCTGCACATTTTGCCGTTAGGAAGGAAGCCGCTATCAGAACACTTTGAGCACCGATATCTTGGAATCAAATCCGCTTCCGATATGCCAAGCTCTGCCATGCGCTTTGCCCGCTTTGCGAAAAGCTCTTGTTTCTCCCGCATAAGCTCTTCGAGCCTTTCCGGGAAATAAATCTCTGCCCGCGCTAATTTCGCTTCCATGCCGTTGTATCCGTTGTTTATGAGCTCGTATGTACTGTCCGCTTCCAACTGCTTTCTAAAAGCCTCTGCGCGGCTGTCTGCAAGGTTTTGTAGATTGTTATAGTACCGTTCCCGTTCCGCCCGAACGTCTGCGTCGCATACGCTCTGCGTGAGCTTATCCATTTGGATTTTCGGATCGGTCGCTTTCCTGTATTTTTTCTTTGCATTGCGCAAGAGCTTTGCGTTAACCATGAAGCCGCTCCTTTGGTATCCGTTCACGCCTTTGTTTCCTTCCGCACGGAAAATCAGCTCCGCACGAAAAAGAGCGCAAAGAGCTTGTTGGACGGTTTTATGCGATAAATGCAACGTCTTTTCGATCCCGCGCACTGAGCCGACGAAGATACCGTTTCCTTTGGGATTGGTGCAATGCGTTTTCATCAGCGACAAGACGTTGATTTCGGAATCTTTTAGGAAGCGCGGTTCGGCTTCGCCTCGGAATGTAAATTTCGTATGATACAAATACACCTCGATCATGATACCGCTTTTATTTGCTTTCTCGCACGTATAGGCGGCGCAAGAACGATGTGATTTGTCCTGCACGATAACACCGGCGTTTTTGAGCGCCGAAAGCCCGCGGGCAACTGTCCCGCGAGAAAGGTTGAGCTTTGCAGCAAAACGGTTATAACTCATATTACACGCTTCCTTCCCCCGCGAAATGCTCGATATAAAGCCATAGAGGGCAAGCTCGGCGCGACGCATGGAACGGCTGCCATTGCCGTACAAAGGAGTTTTAAATGCGGCGTAAGGGATTCTAAAATACCCCTGCTCGCTTTTATTCAGTTGTAAAACCGCTTCTGCCATGCTTCCTCTCCGTTTATCCATGCTTTGCTATAAAATGGGTTATAACGCCAATAAAGGCGGTTGGTAGTTCATGTAAATTTTTTCCGTTCTCGGCAGTCCCTTTTGCGCGATTGTATGCTTTTCGGAAACATACCAGTTTTTTAGCATATCATTATAAAGATCATTGTCATACGACGATATCATTACCTTTGACTTGCTTTCAATGATTGCCCCGAGCAACTTCTCATGCTGCGAATCCGTCATTTCATGCTTGTACATATTTTTTTCTCGCAAAGCTAACGGATACGGCGGATCAAGATAAAGCAAAGTATCCGGATTGTCATATCGTTTGATTAGTTCTAATGCATCGATATTTTCGATCTGCACTTCTTTTAACCTTTTGCATATTTCTGCTACTTCCGAAGGTAGTCTATTCCATTGTTTGGAACATGGCGGGCCGCTTGCGACTTGAACGTTTCGCCAACTGAATTTACTATGGTTGCACGCTCCAAAAGACTGATGATATCGCACAAGAGTGCGACGTGCTCTTTCAATCGGATCTGATATATCCAAATCAACGCATGAAACAAATTCTTCCCGTGACCACGGTGTTAATTCAACGGCCCGCGCGAGCTTTTCTGGATTTTCTCTGCATACGCGAAAAAGATTTACTACGTTTCCGTCCATGTCGTTAATCGTTTCTATTCTGGCGGGTGGTTTTAAAAAAAACACTGCACCACTACCAAAAAACGGTTCGCAATAAACCTTGTGCGGAGGAAAATGCGAAATAATCCACGTAGCAATTCGCCATTTTCCGCCCGGATACTTTAACAAAGCTTTCATTATCCCCTCTCAAATTCCACTACTAAGGCTCAAATGTTTCATCTTCATGCTTGTTACCACTTATTTTATCAGCCCGAAAAATTCCTAGATAGACTGTCCGATTGGTGCGCCAAGCCAATTGAAGAGGCTGAAAATCGCCACGCCTGCAAGTGCCCCGATTGCCCGCAAAATCCATTTTATCGCCCTGTGGGTTCTTATGGAATTTTTAATTTTTCCCTTCTCAGATTCACGGGGCGGAGTCTTTGTATTCTTTTTCATAGTTACTCCGATATATTTACCTTGATAACGGATTCCTTTGTAGTGTAATAGTAGAAGGTGGATTCAAAATCGCCGTTGCCTAAATACCATTCGAGCGCCCAACGTTCCATGTCGGTATTTGCGCCGTAATCGGTGTAAAGCGCAATGCGCAAGTCCTCGTAGCACCCGAAAAACGCGTATTCACCGACATACTCCAAATAGGTTTTGATTTTGACGTCGCGTAGGTTTTTCCCCGCAAAAGCATAGGGAGCAATACTGCGAATTATAATGCCGTCTGCGTCGTAATAAACGGTGAGCTCTTCCAGCGCGCTGTCGCACCCCGTAATTTCTGTCCCGTTGACCGTAATCAGCATTTTTCCGCAATGCTCGCAATGATAACCGTTTTGTGCCTGCACGTGGTCTTGCTTTTGAGTG
>Ga0073906_1002948_pt1 | contig 20845 bp, 16 predicted proteins | sample Inofromicrocosms_FD_65485 | JGI IMG/M metagenome (GOLD analysis project Ga0073906, IMG submission 65485) | Mouse cecum microbial communities from Vienna, Austria - Inoculum for glucosamine and mucus D2O microcosms | ecosystem: Host-associated > Mammals > Digestive system > Large intestine >...
ATATGGCTGAGATGCACAACACCGGCATATTGCTGGAGTCCGGGACCAATGAAATCGAGATCATGGAATTTACCATAGACGGAAACCTGTACGGCATCAACGTGGCGAAGGTGAAGGAGATCATGATCGCCGCCCCCGTCAAGCCCATGCCCCACGCCCACGTGGCCGTGGAGGGGATCTACAAGCCCAGGGACGAGGTGCTGACGGTGGTGGATTTGCCGAAATATCTCAACGGCGAGAACCACAACAAGGGGGAGCGGGACATCTTTATCATCACCAACTTCAACAAGATGTTCATCGCCTTCCGGGTACACTCGGTGGTGCAGATCAGCCGTATCTCCTGGACCGATATCCAGAAGCCTGACAAGGCCGTGTCCGGCGGCGCGGAGAGCGTGGCCACCGGCATCGCCCAGTGCGGCGACGACCTGGTGACGATTCTGGACTTTGAGCGGATCGTGGCGGAGATCGCCCCGGAGACCTCCATCCAAATCGAGGAGATCGAGAGCCTGGGGCCCCGGAACCGGAACGAGAAGCCCATCTGGATCGCGGAGGACTCCATCCTGCTGTCAAAGATGATCGAGGACTCCCTGCGGAAGGCGGGCTATGTGAACCTGCGGATGTATCCCAATGGCCGGGAGCTGTGGGACGCGCTGAACCTGCTGCCCAAGGAGCAGCCTGTCACCCAACATGTGGGGCTGATCATCACGGACATCGAGATGCCCCAGATGGACGGCCACCGGCTGACCAAGCTGGTGAAGGATAACGAGCGGTATAAGGGGATCCCCCTCATCATCTTCTCGTCCCTCATCAGCGAAGAGATGCGGATCAAGGGGTGCCAGCTGGGGGCTGACGAGCAGCTGACCAAGCCGGAGATCGGCCACCTGGTCAGCGTCATGGATCACCTGCTCGTCCGCGCGGCGCAGGAACAGTAAGAGGGGAGAGGCCTAGCTATGCCTAGCAATGCGATAAAGTATATTGTCCGGCAGCCGATCAAGGATATGAACGGCAAGATCATTGCCTACGAGATCCGCTACGCCGGGGAGAACAACGCCTATGAGATCGAGGGGCAGGATTTCGCCGCAGCGGATACCATCTACACGTTCCTCACCCAGAACAGCACCAAGGCTCTGAAGAATACGCTGAGCTTCATGACCTTTCCCAGCAATCTGCTCATGCGGCAGACGCCCAAGCTCTTCAATCCGGACGCCCTGGTCATCCAGGTGGACGACAGCGTGATCATCCACCCCCTGGCCATGCGCTTCGTGGAGCGGTTTTCCGGCGACGGCTACAAGATTGCGGTCAATGAGTTCCAGTTTTCCCCGCGCTACTTCTCCCTGCTGGACAAGGTGGACTATATCAAGATCAACTTCCAGACCACCATTGACGCCAGCATCCGCAACACGGTGGACATGGCCCACTCCATGGGCAAGCAGTGCATCGCCACCCAGGTGGACAACGAGGAGCTGTACCAGAAGGCCTTTGTCATGGGCGTGGACGCCATGGAGGGCCAGTATGTGGCGGAGCAGATGCGCACCACCGTCCACTCCAGCGCCTATCTGCAGAGCAACTTCTTCCGCCTGATGGTAGCTGTTACGGTGGATGAGCCGGACGTGGAGGAGATCGAGCGGATTATCGCCACGGACGCCACCCTGACCTACGCCCTGCTGAAGATCGTCAACTCGGCCTACTTCGCCCTGCGCAACCGGGCCACGGACGTCCACCAGGCGGTCATGGTGCTGGGCATCGGGCAGCTGCGGCAGTGGATCTACCTCATGGGCGAGGGGAACGAGGCGGGGGACATCGACCCCAACCAGGAGGAGTTCCTGCGCACATCCTTCATGCGGGCCACCTTCTGCAGCGAGCTGATGAAGATGGCGAAGAAGCTGCCGATCACCCGCAACGACGCCTATCTGCTGGGCATGTTCTCCACGCTCAACCACCTGATCGCCGCGCCTATGGAGGAGATCCTGGCGGAGATCCCGGTGGCCAAGCCGGTGAAGGAGGCGCTGCTGACCCAGGAGGGGCCCTGCGGCGCGCTGTACAAGTTAGTGCTCAGCTACGAGCGGGCGGACTGGGCCTCCATCGGCGCTCTGGCGGAGGAGCTGCATATTCCCATTGACCAGCTGACCAGCACCTATTTCCAGTGCCTGGACGAGGTCAACAACATCTGGCAGCAGCTGATGAGCATGCAGGAGTTTGAGGAGGAGCCGAAGGAAGCCTGACCGCGAGGGCATTCTCCGCTCAGACAGAAAAACACCGGGCCAACCGCCAATGAACGGCTGGCCCGGTTTGTGCTTTTCTGTGCTGATTTCGCAGAATCTATCCGTCCGCCCAGGACCCGGCTAGGACCGGTTGTGGCGGGGGTTGTCCATGACGATCTTGCAGGCGCGGGTCAGCTGCGCGAAAATCGTGCTGTTGAAGCGGCTCTCAAATATCGTTATCATGGCCTGGGCCTCGCTGCGGGGCACCACAATGTAATGGGGCTGCAGATTCGTCAGCGTCAGCGCCCGTACGTCCGCCGCACACCGGTCACAGCCGCACAGCCCAAACATGCTGGCATACCGCGGCGCTTTCAGCTCCACCAGCTTCTCCATCACGTTGAGCACGACCAGATCCTCTTTCGCCTGCGGAGACGGTTCCGGTTTTGGCTGTGGGACCGGTACAGGCTCCGGCGCGGGTTCGGACGCCGGCATGGGCGCAGGCTCCGGTTCTGGTTCCGGGACGTTTGCCGCTTCGGGTTCCGGTACTGGCTCCGGTTCCGGCTCTGGTTCTGGTGCGCTTGCTGCTTCTGGTTCTGGTTCCGGTTCGGGAGCCGCGGCGCTTTCCGGTCCCGGCAGAGAGACGGGGATGGGTTCCGGCTCCGCTGGGGGCGGCGCGGTGGTCCGGGGTGCGGGCGCCCCGCCCAGCTCTGCCTCCAGCGCGGCCGCCAGCTCGCTCTCCAGCGCGTCCCGAATTTGTTCCGATATCTGCTCGTCGTTGGCCCTGGCCACCTCCAGAACGGGCGGCGTCAGCGGGCGGGAGGCCGGCACGGCGCTCTCCGGGACGCTCCCCTCCGGCGCGGCGCTCTCCGCCGCCTCCGCGGGCACTTCACCGGGCTCCGTCTCCTCCAGCGGGGGAACGGTCTCCCGCTCCGCGCCGCCGGGCGCGGTGAGCAGATTCAAGACGTGGGCTGTCTTCGTGCTTTTTCCACCTTTTTTTGCTGCCATATCTGTTCACTCCTTATTGCTGAGATTGCCCGCCCTGTCCGGGGCCGAATTCCCGGATGATCTCCTCCAGCAGCGCCCGGAAATCCTCCGCCGGCTTGGATGAGGGCGCGTACGTGAGCACGCTCTCCCCGTGGGCCGGCGCCTCCGCCACGGACACGCTGGTGCGGATCTTGCTGTCAAAGACCTTGGTGTCCAGCTGGGCGGCAATCTGCCCCGCCATGTCCAGCACCTCCCGGTTGAGCGTAAAGCGCTGGTTGAACTTGTTGAGCAGGATGCCCAGCACCTTCAGCCGGGAGTTGTAGCAGCGGCGGACCGTGTCGATGGTCTCCCGGATCTGGGCCACGCCCAGAAGGCTGAGGATCTCCGGGGCCATGGGGATGATGAGGCCGTCGGCCACCACGTAGGCGTTGACCGTGAGCACGTTCAGGGCGGGGGGCGTGTCGACGACGATATAGTCGTAGTCGTCCTGCAGCTCCTGGAGCTGGGTCTTGAGCAGGAACTCCCGGCCAGGCCGGTTGAACTCCAGCTCCGCGGCGGACAGGAGAATGTTAGAGGGCAGGATGTCCCCGCACTCCGACTGTACAATGACGTCCCGCACAGGCGCGGCGCCCTTCATGACGTCATAAATGGTGGCGCAGTTGTCGATGTCCAGGCCCAGGCAGAAGCCCAGACTGCCCTGGGGGTCCAGATCCACGCCCAGCACCCGGCAGCCCTTCTGCTGGAGCCCGGCCAGCAGGGCGCAGGAGGTCGTGGTCTTACCGACGCCGCCTTTTTGGTTGGTGATCGCAATAACAGTTGACAAAATATCCCCTCCAAGTGTAAAATCTTTCTCGCGGCTCTTAACTTTACTATACTACGTGACGATAAAAAAGTACAGAGGGTTCTTGCTTTTTTTTCATGGAAATTCATTGAGAAATTTTGATAAAGGAGAGATCGTTATGGCATCAGTAGGTGGAGTCAGCAAAAGCAACTACGTCAGCAGCCTGTATAACAGCTCAAATATCATCAGCGGTCTGGCCAGCGGTATGGATACCGAGGGCATGATCGAAAGCCTCACCCAAAGCTATCAGAAGAAGATCACCCAGCTCCAGCAGAAGCAGACCAAGATCAGCTGGAAGCAGGACGCATACCGGAGCATCATCTCCAAGATGTACGCTTACAGCAACAAGTATACGTCCTATACGTCCTCCAGCAACCTCAGAAGCCAGTCCTTCTGGAACAGCGCCCAGAGCTCCGCTGTCCAGGGCGAGTACGCCAACAAGGTCAGCGCCAGCGGCACCACCACCAGCGACGTGGTGCTCAACAGCGTCAAGCAGCTGGCCACCGCTGCCCGGTATGTGTCAGAGGGGAAGTTTACGCAGAGCGGCAGCGACCCCACCAGCATTACGGCGGGCACAGGCATCGACCTGGAGGGGACGACCGAGGTCAACGCCCTGCAGGGCGGCCTGAGCCTGACCTACGGCAACAAGATCGTCAGCATGGTCTTTACCGAGAGCGATAAGATCGAGGCCCAGAAGAAGGCCGACGGGACCATGGAGACCCAGGACGAGGCCCTGGCCCGGGTCATCAACGAGAAGCTGAGCGAGGAGACCATCGCCCTGTCCAGCGGCTCCAGCGTGGCGGCCAGCGAGCGCATCAAGGCGGAGGTGTCCGGCGGCAAGATCACCTTCAAGCCTGTGGATGTGGGCTCCGGCGGAGGGGACAAGGCCGGCAACAGCATCTACGTCTCCGGCGGCTCCGGCGTATTCGAGAACGTCGTGCCGGAGGACCCGGACGAGAAAAAGGTCAGCTCCATCGACCTCCCCAAGAGCTACGATTTCAATACGGTTACCGACAAGGACACCGGCGAGACCAGATTCTTCCGCAAGGACGTCTCCAATATCTCCAAGATCTCCGGCGCGACCATGAACATCAACCTGGACGGCACCACAAAGAAGGTCACCATGCCGACCATTAAAAAGAACGAGGACGGCAGCTATCAGATCGGTGATACAAAGGTGGAGGCCAACGACGACAAGGACGCTATGAAGGCGGAGATGAACAAGGCGTTTACCTCCGAGCTGGAGAAGGCCGTCAAGAAGGAATTCGGGGACAAGATCGCCGTGACCAACGCGGATACCACCGGCAAGAGCCTGCAGCTGGACTTCAAAGTGGCCAAAGGCTCCAACCTGCTCATCAATACCGACGCCGGCGACGCCCTGGGTATCGGCAAGACGGCCACCAACTACCTCAACACCAGCAAGACCCTGGAGGACCTGGGCGTGAAGTTCGACGGCCTGACCCCCAGCAAGGACAAGAACGGCAAGGTGATCGAGGGCAAGTACGACTTTGAGATCAACGGCAAGGTCATCGGCAGCTATGACAAGGACACTAAGCTGTCCGACATCCTCAGCGACATCAACAACAAGTCCGACGTGAAGGTCAGCTACTCCAAGACCAGCCGGGAGTTTGTGTTTACCACCAAAGACACCGGGGCCCAGACGGAGGTCAAGCTGGGCGACGGATTGGCAAAAGCCATGTTTGATGGGGGCAAGGGCTCCAAAGGTCAGGACTCCAAGTTCACCGTCACCGTCAACGGCACGGAGATGGAGATGGAGCGCAGCACCAACAGCGTGGAGATCGACGGCCTGACCATCAACTTCAAGGGCACGTTCAACCCGACCTATAACGATCCGGACGTGGATAAGAAGAGTATGGAGGGGGTCACCTTCCAGAAGGAGATCCAGTCCGACAAGGTGGTGGACGAGGTCAAGAACATGATCGCGGAGCTGAACGTCATCCTGGCCGAGGCCCGCAGCAACTACGCCACCCTGCCCCAGCAGTACAGCAACGGCTCCATCAAGGAGTATGAGCCCCTGACGGACGAGGATATGGCCAGCATGTCCGAGACCGCCATCAAGAACTATGAGGAGAAGGCCAAGCAGGGCCTGCTGTTCGCAGACTCCAACCTCTCCGGCCTCTATCAGAACATTGTCAGCGTCTTCACCCGCACCGGCGAGGACCGGACCATGATGGAGAAGATGGGCATCGGCCTGAGCTACGACAACAACGGCGCGGCCACCATCACCTTCAATGAGAAGAAATTCACCGAGGCGCTGGAAAGCGACTTCGAGGGCGTGGTGGATATCTTCACCCGCAGCAAGGAAAACGGCGCGGCCACCGACGGCATCATGGAGGGCATCAAGACCCAGATGGACCGCTATGGCTCCACCACCGGCACGGTCAAGGGCATCCTGGTCCAGCAGGCCGGCACGCCCCTGGCCTCCCTGACCCTGCTGGACAACGGCTGGCAGAAGGAGATCAACAACTACTCCACCCAGATCGAGAAGTGGCAGGAGAAGCTGCAGAGCCAGGTGGACCGCTACACCAAGATGTTTACCCGCCTGGAGACCCTGATGAACCAGATGAACTCCCAGAGCTCCCAGCTGGCCAGCCTGATGGGCGGTCAGTAAGCCCCAATTTGGAAAGGAACGGTAATTCAAAATGGATAGGAGAGGCTATCAGCAGTACAAGCAGCAGGCCATCAACTCCATGACTTCAGGCGAGCTGCTGCTCCTGCTCTATGACGAACTGGTCAAGCGGGGGACAATGGCCTCCATCGCCCTGGGGAAAGAGGACTATCCGACCTTTGAGGCCGCCATCGACCGGTGTACGGACATTGTCAACTATCTGGATGAAACCCTGGACCGGAAGTATGACATCAGCCGGGACCTGAGCCGCCTGTACGAGTACTTTACGTACCAGCTGGGCCGGATCAAGATCGGCCGGAACGGGAAGGAGCTGGAGCAGCTGCGCCCCATGTTCTCCGAGCTGCGGGATGCGTTCCACGCCGCGGAACGAAACAGCAGCCAGGGAAGGGGCGGCCCGGTATGACAGAAAGTGAATTAATGGACTTGACGGTTCTGGAGAGAAAGAAGTATAATTACCTCAACGAGGTGATGGACCTGTCCAGGCAGATGGGGGAGGCCCTGGATCGGGGCGACGAGGTGTCCATGCAGATGCTGCTGGCCCTGCGGGGGGAACCCATCCAGCACCTGCAGGAGGTGGACCAGACAGCCAGGAGCCGCCGGAGCAGCCTGGCGGCTGAGGACCAGCAGCGGCTGCAGGAGCTGCGAAGCGGCGCGCCGCCTCGGGACCGGGGGGAGACCCTCTTCACGGAGCAGGCCGAAAAGGCCCGGCGGCTGCTGGAGCGGGTAGTGGCGCTGGACCGGCAGCTGAGCCTGCGCATGTCGGGGGACGATTCCTTCTACAGTCAATAAGATGCGTGTCTGTTCCGCCGGCCCCAGGCCGGCGGGGCAGGCACGCTTGCGGCGGAACAAGCGCGCGCAGTTATTTCGCCGGTTCAGGCCCAAGGGCCTGCCGGACCGGGAGGAGCTCAGAAGAATGCCGGTAATTCGAGTGGAAAATGTGACCAAAAAGTACACAGAGGAGGGGCGGAGCCTCTACGCGGTGCGGGATCTGAGCCTGACCGTGGAGCAGGGGGACTTCGTGTTCCTGATCGGCAGCAGCGGCGCGGGTAAGAGCACGCTGCTGAAGCTGATGGGCGGAGAAATGAGCCCGGACCAGGGGGACGTCTACCTCAACGAGGTCAACGTCAGCAAGGCCTTCGGCCCCTGGCGGACGCGGGTGGCCCGCTCCTTCGGCATCGTCAACCAGGAGTGCCAGCTGATCCGCAAGCGCACCATTGCCGACAACCTGCTGCTGACCGCCGCGGCCACCGGCATGCGCAAGCGCGGGAAAGAGGCGGCCCGGAAGGCGCTGTCCATCGTGGGCCTGGCCCCGGTGGCGGAGTGCTACCCGGCGGAGCTGAGCCTGGGGGAGTGCCGCCGGGTGGAGCTGGCCCGTGCGCTGGTCAACAGCCCCCCCATCCTCCTGCTGGACGAATTGACGGCCAACCTGGATGACGACACCATCTGGGACCTGATGCATCTGCTCAACGAGCTGAACAGCCGGGGCACCACCATCATCATGGCCACCCATGCCAGCCAGTATGTCAACATCATGCGGCGGCGGGTGGTGACACTGGTGGACGGCAAGCTGGCCGGGGATGTGAGAAACGGAAAATATGGCCGTATCGTATAGACCGGCACGATGGTTCCCATGAGGATGGGAGGTGTGAAGATGAAGAACCGGATAGAGAAGGGCGCACCCTGGCGGCGAACCGCCAATCAGCGCGGGCATCCCGGCGGGCCGGAAGGCCCATAGCAGACGGGCATATCTGCGCTACTGAAATCCAATGCCCCGGCAGGGTCTGCCGGGGGTGAAAAATTAGGAGGATTGCAAAAAAATGTCGTTTAAAAATATGAAGATCAAAAAAAGCCTGATCCTGGCTTTTACCTGCGGCATGCTGCCGCTGCTCCTCATCATCGTGTTCGCCCTCTTTACCATCTCCAACCAGCAGTCGAAGTTTGAGGGGCTGATCAACACACACGTCCAGTGCAACACCTTGGTGCGGGAGGCCCGCTACTACGCCAATACCGCTGCCCGTGATGTGCGGGAAATGGGTCTGTATACCGGCACCAACAGCCGTAAAAGCGCGCTGAAAACAGAGATCAACAACAACCTGACCAACATGGGCGAAAAGATTTCCGAGCTGGTAGCCCTCTATCCCCTGAATGACAATCTGTGCAGCAACTACACCTCTGCCGTGGAGGCATGGGCGGAGGAGGTGCCCGCCATTGTGGACGCTTTCGATAAGGATCAGAACAGCGTGGGCGTTGATCTTGTACAGAATAGCTGCGTACCTGCCATGGAGAAGATGGGCGAGGCGGCTTCCGCGCTGACCACCACCCTGACCGAGGCCCGGGACGAAGCCGTCCATCAGCAGGCCCGCAGCAATACTACCACCATCATTTTCTTCATCGTGGTGCTGGTGCTGGCGGTGGTGCTGGAGTTCATCATCGTCACCCGCATCGTCCGGGCCATCGTGCCGCCGCTGGTGGAGGCCAGCACGGCCATGGAGGGCATGAGCCAGGGCAACCTGAACGTGCCGGTGGAATTCCGGAGCCCCAATGAGATTGGTATTATGAGCGAAGCGCTGCGCACCAGCCAGAAGATCCTCAGCGACGTGATCGAGGACATCTCCGCCACCAGCGGCCAGATGGCCAAGGGCAACTTCGACGTGGAGCTGACCGCCAACTTCCCCGGCGACCTGAAGCCCATTCAGAACAGCATCAACCAGTTCGTGGTCCGCATGAGCGAGACCATCGCCAATATCTCCCAGTCCGCGGACCAGGTGTCCGCCGGTTCCGACCAGGTGTCCAACAGCTCCCAGTCCCTGGCCCAGGGCGCGACCGAGCAGGCCAGCGCCGTGGAGGAGCTGTCCGCCACCATCACCGACATCTCCAACTCCTCCAAGCAGACGGCTGCCTCCGCTGAGGAGGCCCGTGACAGCGTGGGCGAGGCCGGTCGCCAGGTGCAGGTCAGCAACGACTATGTCAAGCAGCTGAACACGGCCATGGACCACATCTCCGACTCCTCTCAGGAGATCAGCAAGATCATCGCCACCATTGAGAACATCGCCTTCCAGACCAACATCCTGGCCCTGAACGCCGCCGTGGAGGCGGCCAGAGCGGGCGCAGCCGGCAAGGGCTTCGCCGTGGTGGCCGACGAGGTGCGCAACCTGGCCTCCAAGTCCGACCAGGCGGCCAAGGCCACCAAGGACCTGATCGAGAACTCCATCACCGCTGTGGAGGAGGGCGCGGACGTCGTGGGCAAGGTGACCGAGTCCCTGGCCCGGACCACCGAGCTGACCAGCGGCGTGGTGAGCATGATGGAGAGCGTGGCCGAGGCGGTGGAGACCCAGAACGCCGCTATTGCCCAGGTCACCGAGGGCATCGACCAGATCTCCGCCGTGGTGCAGACCAACTCCGCCACCAGCGAGGAGTGCGCGGCGGCCAGCGAGGAGCTGTCCTCCCAGGCCAACATTATGCACCAGCTGATGGCCGAGTTCCATATCAGCAACAAGGCCGGCTTCGGCGGCGCGCCCTTCCAGAGCAGCGCCGGCGGCAGCAGCAGCTGGGACGACGGCGGCGACGAGCCCCTGATGCTGAGCGGCGGCGCGGAGCGCAGCCCCTTCGGCAGCAGCAAGTATTGATCCATAGCCAAAGGTACATCCGGGTATATGGCGTTCCGGGGCACTGGAATGCCATATACCCGCTTAGAGGTCTTTTGACACGAAACCGGCCGCGGCCCGGTTTGCCGCGCGGCGGATGGGAAAACGGAAGAGCTGGAAGAGGTGAGGGAAATGTCTGAGGAAGTGAAGGTGCAGGACGCGGACCTGGTTTTCGCGCTGGACATCGGTACCCGCAGCATCATCGGCGTTGCGGGCCGGGTGGTGGGCGAGCGGCTGCAGGTGCTGGCCGTTGAAAAGGAGGAGCATGGCCGCCGGGCCATGCTGGACGGCCAGATCGAGGACATCGACCAGGTGGCCCGTGTGGCCCGGACCGTTACGGACCGGCTGGAGCAGCGGCTGGGCTGCACGCTCAAGCGGGTGTGCGTGGCCGCCGCCGGGCGGGCCCTGCGCACGGAGAAGGGGCATTTTTCCATGGAGCTGCCCCAGGTCAGCCGGATCGAGAGCGATCTCATCAGCCAGCTGGAGAGCGGCGCGGTCTCGGACGCGGAGTCTCATCTGTCCGACAGCCAGGAGGACCCCCAGCGGCGGTTCTACCTGGTGGGCTACACCGTGTCCAGCTACCTGCTGGACCGGTACCCGCTGATCACCCTGAAGGGGCACAACGGCCAGCAGCTGGAGGCAGACGTGGTGGCCACGTTCCTGCCCAGCGAGGTGGTGGAGAGCCTGTACACGGTGATGGAGACGGCGGGGCTGGAGGTGGCCAGCCTGACGCTGGAGCCCATTGCGGCGCTGAACGCGGTGATCCCCGCGGAGCTGCGGCTGCTGAACCTGGTGCTGTGCGACATCGGCGCGGGCACCAGCGACATCGCTGTCTGCCGGGACGGGTCCGTGGTGGGCTACACCATGGCCACCACGGCGGGGGACGAGATCACGGAGGAGCTGATGCGCCGGTATCTGATCCCCTTCCAGACCGCAGAGCGGATGAAGATGGAGCTGGAGAGCCAGACCATCACCTACCGGGACGTGCTGGGGCTGGAGCAGAGCGTGCCCAGCGCGGAGGTGCGGGAGGCGCTGCTGGGGGCCGCCAAGGCCCTGTCCAAGGAGATCGCCCAGCGGGTGGTGGATATCAACGGCGCGCCCCCCTCCGCCATGTTCCTGGCCGGCGGCGGCAGCAAGCTGCTGGGGTTGAAGCAGCTGGTGGCCCAGGCTCTGGAGATGGACGACAAGCGGGTGGCCCTGGCGGGGAACAACTACGAGATGAGCACATTTTCCGAGGAGTACGAGCTCAACGACCCGGAGTTCGCCACGCCTTTGGGCATCGCGGTGTCCGCCGGGCTGGGGCTCATCAGCGACAGCTACCGGATCATGCTCAACGACCAGCCGGCCAAGCTCTTCCGCAGCGGCACGCTGACAGTGCTGGACCTGCTGATGATGAACGGGTATAACTCCGCCGACCTGGTGGGGCGCACCGGCAAGAGCCTGAGCGTGACGGTGGACGGGCAGCGGATGACCTTCCGGGGCCAGAGCGCCACGCCTTGCGTGCTGCGGCTCAACGGTCAGGAGACCACGCCCTCCACGCTGGTTTACGCGGGGGACGCGATTTCGTTTATCCCCGCCGTGCAGGGAGAGTCTGCCGCCCGTGCGGTAAAGGACCTGCTGGGCGTGGATTTCCCCGGCGGCGTGCTGGTGAACGGCCAGCCGGTGGGGCTGGACTACATTCTCAGCAGCGGCGACCAGATTGTCACCACCGAGGAGCCCTTTGCGCTGCCGGAGGAGACAGTTGAGACGCCGGAGCCGGAGGAGGACGCAGCGGAGCCGGAGGAGACTCCGGCGGAAATCCGGGAGGTCCAGGAGGAAGCGCCCGGCCAGATCGAGGCCCCGGCGGAGCCGGAGCCTGCGGAACAGGTTCGGGAGGTCCCGGTCCAGGAGGCGGCGCCGGTGGTGGCCCGTCCCGAGGCCCCGATTCCCCCCGCCAACCGGATACGGCCCCTGTACGTCTATCTCAACGGCAGCGCGCTCATCCTGCCCGGCAAGCCGGACGGTACGCCCTACTATCTCATGGACCTGCTGGACCGGTCGGGGATCGACTTTGAGACGCTCAACTGCCCGGTGGAGCTATGGGTCAACGGTGAGGCGGGCGCGTTCAGCCAGGAGCTGAAAAACAATGATCAGGTCATCATCCGGCGCCAGACGCCGGCGGAGCGGTGACTGCATTCCATAGAAGCGAGGCTTATTGCATGAAAGACAATGAAAAGGCGCCGAAGGCGCCCAAGAAGGTGAAGAAGCAGAAGGCCCCGAAGGCGGCGAAGGCGAAAAAGGCGCCCAAGGAGCCGTCGGAGAAGAAGATTCCAAAGATTTTCTTCATTATCCTGCCGGTGATATTGCTGCTGGCGGTGGCGTTCGTGGTGGTTTATATGGTGTTTTTCCGCGCGCCGTCAGTCCAGGACGAGATCGATAAGATCAAAAAGATGACGGACATCTACAAGGTGGGCTCAGACGAGATCCCCTCCCTGGAGAGCGTGGTGGCGGAGGGGATGGCGGTGCGCACCTCTGTGGAAACCCCCATCGTGGATGAGGAGACCGGGGAGGCGGAGCTGACGGACTTCACCTACCGGTACCGGGAGGTAAACGACACCCCTTCGGATCTGGCGGAGGAGTACTATGAGTTCCTGGTCAGCGAGGAGCAGGGCTTTATCGTGACGGACCAGGAGCACCATGAGCTGGAGGCGGAGCCAGAGTTTGACAACGCCATTGGCTCTGTGATTCTGGCGAAGGTGTCCGTGGACAGCGCTGTGCCTGGGGAAGAGGGCGGCGAGGCCGCTGCCGGCGGGGACGAGGAGGCCGCGGTGGAGAAGCTGGCCCAGGTCATCGTGGCCTGGTCGGAGTACGCCCTGGCGGTGCAGGTGACCCAGGTGGAGGGGACCATCCTGCCGCCGGTGAAGGAGCCGGACCCCTCCGAGATCCAGCGGGAGCCGCTGGCGCTGAAGGCGCAGCTGGAGTACTTCAACAATCTGGACCCGGCGAAGCTGGGCCTGCCGGGGGACTTTATGTCCGAGTACCGGGTGTACCCGGTGGACGGACTGGTCCGGGTGTCGGGAGAGCCCTGCCGGGTGCTGAACGTGTATCTGATGGATTTGCCCGCGGAGAGCAACACCTTCATGGGGACCTTCTATCTCAGCACGGACAACAGCAAGTTGTTCAAGCTGGACGACAGCGGCGCGATCGTCAGCGTCGACATGAGCTGAGGACCAGAGTAGCCGCCGGGGGCTTCCTCCGGCGGCTGGCGTTTTCAGGAAATTTTCCAGCGGCCCTTATGCTTTTTCCCATTGGGACGATAAATAGACAGAGGGGTTTTCTGGATATTAGAACGCGATGCGTTGTAATATAATTTTTTCTGGAAAGGAGAATCACTATGGATGGGATCTCGGCCATGAGCGCCCAGGTGTTTGCGGTCAATTATGATATGGCGATGCTGAAGAAGACGATGGAGAGCGTGTCACAGCAGGCCATGTCCATGATCAACGATCTGGTGGAGGCGGTGCCCGCGCCCAGTGAGTACAATTTTGACGTGTACGGCTGACAGCGGACCGGCGAAAGCAAAAAAAGCAGCATCCCCGCGCCGCCCGGCGGCCGCAGGGATGCTGTATGTATTTTTTATACGGGCTCCGCCCACTGCTCCCTGGTGGCGTTGGACCAGACCACCCGGTTCCGGCCAAAGCGCTTGGCGTCATAGAGCATGGTGTCGGCAATCTTCAGATAGGTGTCGTAGGAGTCGCCGCCTCGGGGACAGTAGGTCACGCCGCCGATGCTCACCGTCACCCACTCCCGGACCGTGGGATTGTGGGGAATGTGCAGAGCCTCCACCGCCTGCCGGATCCGGATCACGTAGTCGTACATGGGCCGGGCGTCGTCCCCCACGCACAGGGCGACAAACTCCTCCCCGCCGTAGCGGGCGAAAAAGTCCGTGGCCCGGTGCAGGTGGGAGGAAATCTTCTGGGCAACCGCGGAGAGCACCTTGTCCCCCGCCGGGTGGCCAAAGGTGTCGTTGTAGGTCTTGAAGTTGTCGATATCAAACATGCAGATGGTGAAAGGCAGGCCGAAGCGGATGGCGGAGCGCCACTTGACAATGGCCTCCTCCTCATAGCGCCGCCGGTTGGACACGCCGGTCAGCGCGTCCAGGGACGCCTCGGCCTTGAACTTCATCTGATAGTGGTACAGCTGGATGTGTCTCTTGATCCTGGCCCGCACGATCACCGGGCTGAAGGGCTTGGTAATATAGTCCACCGCCCCGGACAGCAGCCCCTTTTCCTCGTGCTGGATGTCTGAGAGACTGGTGATGAGGATTACGGGGATGTACTTGGTCACTTCTGTTGCCTTCAGCTCCTGCAATAACATAAAGCCGTCCATGTCCGGCATAATGATATCCAGAAGGATCAGGGAAAAGTTTTCGTTCCGGGCTGTCAGCAGGCCCTCCCGGCCTGTCTGGCAGAGGATGATCTCAAATTCATCACACAGGATGGAACGCAGATATTCGCACTGGACGGGACTGTCGTCAATTACCAGTATTTTGTCCATAACTGCTCCTTGCCTCCTCTCTCACCCCAAGCCTTTTTGCAAGGCGCGGCGGCGTGCAGATTCGTCCCGCCATAGGGAGAGTTCATTCTTTTGTTATTGTAACACATCTGTTAAGATGAATCAATGAATTTCTATAAAATTTTCCTGCCGGCGGCAGGGCGTTCCCCCGAACATGCCGGCAGTTTGTAATCCTTTGTAACTATTTGTAATCATTGACAACCGGCCCTGGGCAGGGTATACTGAACACAACAATAGAGCCGAAATCCAGAACCGAAAGGAGACATCATGTTCAATATTACCTTCATTTTTGAGGAGGGCGAGCCGGTCACGATTTCCGCCCTTGCCGGCGAAAAGCTGCTGGACGTGGCCCGGAAGGCCAACGTGGCCATCGACGCCCCCTGCTCCGGCAACGGCGTGTGCGGCAAGTGCCGGGTGCGGCTGGTTTCCGGCTACCTGGACGCCCCCATCAACCGCCATATCTCCACGGAGGAGTACAACGCCGGCTGGCGGCTGGCCTGCCTGGCCCAGATCTGCGGCGACGCGGAGATCGCCGTGCCCGACATCGCCAACGCCTACCGCAGCCGCATGAAGATTGCCGACCTCAGCTCCCCGGAGGAGGCCGCCATCTTTGACCGCCTGCGCTGCCAGCTGATGGAGGCCGGCTTTTCCATGGAAAGCGACCTCAGCTTCCTGCCCCTGGAGCTGAGCGAGCCCACGTTGGACGACACCATGCCCGACAACGAGCGGGTGCTGCGGGCGGTGGAGGCCGCCACCGGCGTGCCCGCGGACGCCATCATGCTGCCCTATACCGTGCTCAAGCACCTGAGCTGGGTGCTGCGGGAGAGCGAGTTCCGGGTCAAGTGCGTCCTCTCCCGGGATCAGGACCGCATCCTCATCCGGGACGTGCTCCCGGCGGACAACACCGACCCCATCATGGGCTTTGCCCTGGATTTGGGCACCACGTCCCTGGCCGGTGTGATTGTGGACCTGCAGACCGGCAAGATCCTGGCCAAGGCCAGCGGCGGCAACGGGCAGATCCGCTACGGCGCGGACGTCATCAACCGCATCATCGAGTCCGACAAGCCCGGCGGGCGCAAGCGGCTCCAGGACGCGGTGGTGAAGGACTCCATCATCCCCATGCTGGCCCAGATGTACCGGACCTCCGGCATCAATCCCCGGCGCATCTACCGCATGGTCATCGCCGGGAACACCACCATGAACCACCTGCTGCTGGGCCTCCACGCGGACCCTGTGCGCATGGAGCCCTTTGTCCCCAGCTTCTTCCGCACCGACTACCTGTATGTGCGGGACATCGACCTGAAGATGAACCGGATGGCGGAGCTGATCGTGGCCCCCAACATCGGCAGCTACGTGGGCGGCGACATCACGGCGGGGGCCCTGGTGTCCATGATCTGGAACAACCCGGAGATGAGCCTCTTCATCGACCTGGGCACCAATGGCGAGCTGGTGTTCGGCAACAACGAGTTTTTGATGAGCTGCGCCTGCTCCGCCGGCCCCGCCTTTGAGGGCGGCGACATCAGCTGCGGCATGCGGGCCACCGACGGCGCGGTGGAGGCCTGCGTCATCGACAAGGAGACCATGGAGCCCACCATGACCGTGGTGGGCGGCGCGGCCCCGGCGGGCATCTGCGGCAGCGGCATCATCGACATCATCGCGGAGCTGTTCCGCTGCGGCATCATCAACGGCAAGGGCAAGTTCGTCCGGGAGGGGGAGCGCATCCTCCACGACCAGCACGGCATGGGCTCCTATGTGCTGGCGTGGCAGAAGGACACCGGCGGCGTGAAGGACATCGTCATCAACGAGGTGGATATCGACAACTTCATCCGGGCCAAAGGGGCCATCTTCTCCGCCACCCAGACCATGCTGGCCTCCCTGGGCTTCGACGCATCCGTCATTGAGCGGGTGTACGTGGCCGGCGGCATCGGCAGCGGCATCAATATGAAAAACGCCGTCACCATCGGCATGTTCCCGGACATCCCCCTGGACCACTTCCACTATATCGGCAACTCCTCCCTGACGGGGGCTTACGCCATGCTGCTGTCCAGCCAGGCGCGGGAGAAGGTCTTCGAGCTGGGCCGGTCCATGACGTACCTGGAGCTGAGCAACGAGCCGGGGTATATGGACGCCTTTGTGGCGGCCAGCTTCCTGCCCCACACCGACGCCAGCCTGTTCCCCAGCGTGCAGCTGGATTAAGGCGCTATGCTGGAAATATTGACTGTTACACGGACAAAGTGCAGTTTTTGTACTGCCAGGAACCACTGCGCCGCCTGCAGCCAGGAGCTCTCGGAGGCTCTGGCGGAAAAGCCGGGCGTACACTCCGCAAAGGTGGACATTCCGGAAAAGGCCCTGCGGATTGCGCACGATCTGGACCGGGACGCGCTGGAGGATATGCTGGACGGCATGGGCTTGATGGTGGACTGACTGCGTTTGTATCAAATCGAAGGAAAGGGGACGATTTCTATAAAGGTATTGATTTTAGGCGGCGTGGCCGCCGGAACAAAAGCTGCGGCCAAGCTCCTGCGGGAGGACCGGAGCTGCGAGGTCACGATTCTGACAAAGGGCAAGGACATCTCCTACGCCGGCTGCGGCCTGCCCTACTATGTGGGCGATGTCATCCATGAGAAGGGGGAGCTGATCGTCAACACCCCGGAGAAGTTCGCCCGGCTCACCGGCGCGAAGGTGCTGACGGAGGTGGAGGCCACCGCCGTCAAAAGCGCCGAACACAAGGTGGAGGCCAGGGATTTGAAGACCGGCGAGGTGAAGGAGTACGGGTACGACAAGCTGGTTATCGCCACCGGCGCGTCCCCCTTTATCCCCCCGGTCAAGGGCCTGGATTTGAAGAACGTATTTGTCATGCGTACCCCCGATGACGCCATTGCCCTGCGGGAAGCGGTGGAGGCCGGCAACATCAAGCGGGCTGTGGTGGCCGGCGGCGGCTTCATCGGCCTGGAAGTTGCGGAGAACCTGGCCGCCAAGGACGTGAAGACCACGGTGGTGGACTTCGCCCCCCATGTGCTGCCCAACTTCCTGGACGGGGAGCTGTGCGAGTACGTGGAGGGCAGGATGGCGGACGAGGGCATCGTGGCCATGACCGGGACCTCCCTGGAGGGCGTCGAGGGTGACGGAAAAGTGGAGAAGGTGCTGGTCAAGACGCCGAAAAAGGAGCGGGGCCTGAAGGCCGACGCCCTGGTGCTGGCTATCGGCATCCGCCCCAACACCGGGTTCCTGGAGGGGTCCGGCATTGAGATGTTCAAGGGAACCATCCTGACGGATGAGTATATGCGCACCAACGTGGCGGACGTCTACGCCGCCGGCGACTGCGCCATGGTCCGCAACCGGCAGACCGGCAAGCCGGCCTGGTCCCCCATGGGCTCCACGGCCAACATCGCCGGGCGGGCCCTGGCCCAGGGCCTGGCGGGGAAGGAAAAGGCGTATCCCGGCGTGCTGGGCACCGGCGTTGCCAAGCTGCCCGGCGGCATCAACGTGGGCCGCACCGGCCTGACGGAGACCGCCGCCAAGGCGGAGGGGTACGACGTGGTCTCCGCCACCGCCGTGGTGGACGACAAGGCCCACTACTTCCCTGGCTCCGGCTCCTTTATCGTGAAGCTGACTGCGGACCGGGCCACCCGCAAGCTGCTGGGCGTGCAGGCCCTGGGCCCCGGCGCGGTGGATAAGATGGCCGACATCGGCGTGGTGGCTATCTCCATGGGGGCCACTGTGGATCAGCTGTCCATGATGGACTTCGCTTACGCGCCGCCGTTTTCCACGGCGATCCATCCCTTTGCCCACGCGGCCAACATCCTCATCAACAAGCTGGACGGCGCTATGGACAGCATCACCCCCGCGGAGTATGCCGAAGGCGCGGCGGAGGGGTATGAGGTCATCGACTGCGCCCTGGCCCCGTCCCTGGAGGGGAAAAAGTATCTGGATCTGACCACCATCGACGGCGAGGTCAGCGGTCTGGGCAAGGACGACAAGCTGCTGCTGGTCTGCACCAAGGGCAAGCGGGGCTATCTGACCCAGAACCGCCTGAAATACTACGGCTATACCAACACCAAGGTGTTGGAGGCGGGCGCGACGCTGACGGAAATTTCCGACGACTGATGGTAGTAATTATCAAGACTAGCCTTCTCCGGAACCGCTTTCGGCGGTGCTGCCGGGCTGTGGGCTGCTGGCTGGCTGAGAGGGCTGACGCACTATTTTCCCACAAATTTTTGCTGTTTGCCACGGGCAAATACAAGAGGAACCATTCAAATATAAAAAACAGGAGGAGCAACATATGGCAGCACTGACCATCAGCGCCGCTGACGAGAAGCGGGTAAAGGCCCTGGGATTTTTGAACAACAAGGGCACGGATAACTTCTCCGGGCGCATCATCACCGTCAACGGCAAGATCACAGCCGCCCAGCAGCGGTGCATCGCCGAGGCCGCGGAGAAGTTCGGCAACGGCAACATCACCTTCACCACCCGCCTGACCGTGGAGGTGCAGGGCATCCCCTACGACAAGATCGAGGACTTCCGGGCCTACATCGCCAAGGAGGGCCTGGAGACCGGCGGCACCGGCTCCCTGGTGCGCCCGGTGGTGGCCTGCAAGGGTACTACCTGCCAGTACGGCCTGCTGGATTCCTTCGCTCTGAGTGAGGAAATTCACGAGCGGTTCTATAAGGGCTATCACACGGTGAAGCTGCCCCACAAGTTCAAGATCGCCGTGGGCGGCTGCCCCAACAACTGCGTCAAGCCGGATCTGAACGATCTGGGTATTATCGGCCAGCGTATCCCGGAGCTGGATGAGGACGAGTGCAACGGCTGCAAGAAGTGCGGCGTAGTCCAGGTCTGCCCCATGGGCGCGGCGAAGCTGGAGGACGGCGTGCTGGAGATCGACAAGGACGTCTGCAACAACTGCGGCCGCTGCGTCGGCGCCTGCCACTTTGACGCCCTGGAGGGGACCTACGGCTACAAGATCTACATCGGCGGGCGCTGGGGCAAGAAGACGGCCCATGGCCGCGCGCTGAGCAAGGTCTTTACCGACAAGGAGGAGGCCCTGAATGTGATCGAGAAGGCCATCCTGCTCTTCCGGGAGCAGGGCAAGACCGGCGAGCGCTTTGCCAAGACCATTGAGCGCCTGGGCTTTGAGAACGTGGAGGCCCAGCTGCTGGGCAACGGCCTGCTGGAGCGGAAGCAGCAGATTCTGGACGCTGAGCTGCATCTGTCCGGCGGCGCTACCTGCTAAAGCAAGGGGGGGCGGGTGGATCTCCACCCAGCCCCCTCTTTGACAGTATGCCTCAACGGGAAATTATGCGAAGATTGTGAAAATTTCCTCTTGACATCTCCGCGGGAAGGCGCTATAATGGCTCAAACCGTTGAGAGAGTGTAAGTAGGTCCGGCACAGGCCCCCCAGAGAGCCGCGGAGGGTGGAACCGCGGCGGGTACCGTCAGACCGAATGGGCTTTCGAGGGCGAACCCAACGCTTTGCAGCAAGTAGGCCAGCCGGAGGGGATTCTCCGTTACCAAAGCCGGCGCATGTCAGTGCGTAATGAGTGGGCGCTTGTATCAGAGCGTCAAGCCGGGTGGCACCGCAGAAGAGTTTTTTACCGCTTCTGTCCCAGCAGAAAACGCTAGGGACAGAGGCGTTTTGCTTTGTCCCGCAATACAAGAAAAGGAGTCAGAACACCATGAGTGAGAACAAAATCCCCTACAAAATCTACCTGTCCGAGGACGAGATGCCTACAGCCTGGTACAACCTCCGGGCGGATATGAAAAACAAGCCCGCCCCCCTCCTCAACCCCGGCACCGGCCAGCCCATGACCGCCCAGGAGCTGGAGGGCGTGTTCTGCACGGAGCTGGTGCGGCAGGAACTGGACAACGACACCGCCTACTTCCAGATCCCCCAGGAGATCCGGGACTTCTACAAGATGTACCGCCCCTCCCCCCTGGTCCGGGCCTACTGCCTGGAGGAGAAGCTCCAGAC
>Ga0073906_1002953_pt1 | contig 20800 bp, 14 predicted proteins | sample Inofromicrocosms_FD_65485 | JGI IMG/M metagenome (GOLD analysis project Ga0073906, IMG submission 65485) | Mouse cecum microbial communities from Vienna, Austria - Inoculum for glucosamine and mucus D2O microcosms | ecosystem: Host-associated > Mammals > Digestive system > Large intestine >...
CCGAGAGTGTACCATTTACGGTGAAAATCCTTCAACTTTTTGGGAGTCATCGAAGATATGTCCTCAGCCGTACCGAGCGGAATACCCTCGCCGTATTTGCCGTTCCCTATTTTCAGGTCATAGAATTCATCTCCGACATCATATCCTCTGAGCTCCTCCAGAATGATACCTTTCTCCCCTTCCACTTTCTTCGGATCAATCGTGATGTCAACAAGCCAGTCTTTCAATATAAGCAGGGCCTTGTCAAGATTTGCAATGTCATCGGACGGTATGGAGAACATATATATGGTCCTGTCATACCCTGTAAACGCATTTATGCTTATACCATACTGTGCACCGAGGGATTCAAGATAATCCACCAGCTCCCTTTTCGGGAAATGCCTGGTCCCTCCGAAAGCCATGTGCTCAAGAAAATGGGCCGCCCCGCGGTTGCTTTCATCCTCCAGCATCGAACCGGCCTTGAAAATCAGACGGCACTCTATCATCCTTGAAGGCGAACCGTTATGCGCGACGACATAGCTCAGCCCGTTGTCCAGCCTGTTTTCTATAATTCCGTCCTGAGGTATAATACAATCATTCCGGGACACGTTCTGCGCCCCGGAAATGACAGAAATCAATACAAGACCGACTACCGCCGGCAAAAGTCTTCTCAACATATAATCTCAAATATAGCGGAAAGATACAAAATTCTACGGATTATTTGTTCGGAGAATACGTAGCGACAACTTTTGACCAATAGTCATTGTCACCTGCAAAACAGAATGTGAATTTCAGCTCTGATGCCGATATTTCACCCTTTGCTTCCTCCCAGATACTGTCTTCATCCTCTTCTTCACCGTCTGCGATATTGGTGTAGTTGAGGTGGAAATCAGGATTTGCCGTCGCATCGTAGCTCCAGTCCTCATCCTTTACCAACACTCCGTCGGCAATGGCTTTCTTCTCCCTCTCGTATGCAGAAAAACTGAAGTCAAAAGGAACAACAAAAAGATCGGTATGATATGTTTCACCGTCAAACTCCTCATCGTATGACCTGTCGGCCACAATATCGATTGAAGTACCGTTGAGCTTCAGATTGTCAAGCGTCATGGAGAATGTTTCCTTGGATTCCTTGCTCCAGCCCAAAGTCTCCATCAGGGAAGTATATGAAACGACCACATCAGGATATTCCTCGCTATACCAGTATTCATCATTTCCCACAGTCCTGCCATAAAGGATTTTCTCCATCTTGTCCTGAATTCCCATCGGATTGGAAATCATCTTAAGGACAGGCATATCTGCTGTCGACTCCTCGGAAAGCACAATCACGGTCTTTCCAGCGATATCCTCAGCAACAGGGGCATAATCGCTGTCATACCCGTAATATCTGGCATTCACCGACACGAGTCCAAGGTATGAATGAAGGTCAATACCTGTCTTCTCCCTGTATGCAGCCACTATCTTTTCCTGCTCCTCGGTAAGTACCACGGAAGCCGCAGGATTTACAGTGAAATTGAAACCTCCCTGCAGCTTGACCCCTTCAGGAAGCACGGTGGACGGGTCCAGAACAAGGCTGTATGCCGCCGTTTCCTCCAATATCGACTTGTTGTTGGAGACTACGGTCAGCTTTCCTGTCCTTTCACCGGCCTTTATGGTCAAAGGGTTGTTGCCGAGGCTAAGAACCCCCTTGTCATCATTGACCGCAAAAACAAGAGTCAGATCCTCAGGCAAGGCAGTGGTAAGCATAACATCCACAACCATAGGTTCCGTTACAGGCTCATACATTATAGAGCTTCCCGCAGTCGAAAGGATAATATAATTGGTCCCTTCATAACCGTCGTTCCCTGGTTTTTCGCAAGACGCAAGACCTGCCGCCAATACTGTCAAGGCACAGGCCCAAAGCATAAATTTTCTCATAATCATATCTGTTAAATTGTTTGGATATTTTTGTCAATATTTCATCAGTCCACAGTCTGTTTTGGCCATCCCGGATTGATATTCACGATCTTGTCATTATATCTGTATTCTGAAGCAGGTATAGGGAACAGCCACCTGTAATCATCCGGAGCCACTGATGTGGAATTCCCGGCAGAACCGTATCTGACAAGAGGTTTTCCAAGACGCTTCAGATCAAACAGGCGTATCCCTTCACCGACAAACTCCTTCTGCTTTTCCAGTAGAATGGCCAGAACCAGAGGCTCTCCGGAAAGCCCTTCATCCAGAAGCACGGCATTCCGCGCACCAAGGTACCTGTTCATCAGTGCTATCGCCTCACTTGGCCTGCCGTCACGTGCGTATGCTTCCGCGACCGTAAAGCACACGCCGGAATACCTTATCGTATTGATATATCTGACATCAGTATTTTCATAATACATCCTGTTGTATTTTCCGAGGTTTATGACTCCTTCCTGAGGTCCGGCATATTCACACCATACCTTACGGACATCCCCTTCATCATATATTACATGGCTGTTCAAGGCAAAGTAGTCCCCTTTGTCCCTGTCATAGTTCAAACCGACATAAAATGTATTGAAGATATAAGGGGCAAACAGTCTTTCACGGCTGTCATTCCCGCTCCACAGATTGTCATAATCAGTTGGAGTCCAACGTCCCTCTGCATCTTCAAGCAAAGGCAGACCGATTCTTACAGCCTCTTTGTAGTCATGTCTGTAGAGTTCCAGCTCGGCACGCAGCGCATTTACCGCCGAGGAAGACAAATAATACACAGATGTGCCATCATTCTCTACCGATGCAGCTTCGGAAAGCAGAGCGTCTATTTCATTTACGCAGTCTTTCATTGATGAACGCGGAAGGAAATCCAGTTCAAGACGGTTCTTCAGAATTATCCCGTCCGCATCGGCATTTCCTTCAGACCAGACAGGCCCGTACAGCCTCAGAAGATCAAAATAGCAGATGGCCTTCAAAGTCTTCGCTTCGCTCCTTATCTTTTCTATCTCCAACGCTTCACTTTCGTCCTTCGGCACCACATTGTCCAGACGGGGAAGCAGCGCGTTGACATAAGCTACTGTCAGATAATATGAATTCCATACCTGTGAGGAAAGGTCATCTATAGCCTTTTCCTGCCATCTGTACAGATTTGACAGATCCGCGGCTTTGGATGCGTAGGATGTAGGAACGAAATCATCGCTCAGAATGGAAAACTCCATCTGGAAACGCGGTATTGAATTGTATGCGGACGCAAGCAGCTCCCTTGCCGTAGCGACAGTAGTTATCGCATACGGATCTGAAAACTGCGACTCCAGCTTTATGTCAAGACATCCCGGCAAAACCGCCAAGGACAACATTACATATATTATAGACTTTCTCATAGCAACTTCATTTTAATGACCTATTACATTTCCGCACGCATATCAGAATGACAGGCTGAGACTCAATGTCAGCACAGGCTGCTGCGCCCCCACAAGCGAACCGGACTCGGGGTCGGATTCCTTGTATCTTGTAACCGTAAACAGGTTGGAGGCCTGGAATGCGACATTTCCGTATTTGAAGAAATTACCAAGCTTCTGCATCAGATGCTGTGAAAACCTGTAGCGTACAGACAGCATAGACAGCCTGAGGTAGTCGCTGCTTCCTATGGACCGGCTGTTTGGATAGAGAGTCAGATTTTCAATCGCAGCGGAAGAATAGAACGGAGTATGATATATCTTGTTCTGGTCACCTTTCTCAAACCACATATTCTGGACCTGTCCGCGCACTGCATTCTTGTTGGCGTCATCATTGTCCCTCACATACGTATATCCGTATGCCTTGACTCCCCCGAGCACATAATAGAAATCAGCGTCAAACTCAAAATTCTTATATGTAAAGCTCAGATTGAACGTACCGCTGAACGGAGGCACAGAATGTCCGAGAGCTACCATATCCTCCCTTTTCAATGTCCCTGTCGCAGGTATTTCACTCCCGTCGGCACCTTTGAACACCGGAAGTCCAGTCATCGGGTCAAGCCCCAAAGACACAGGTCCATAAAGTACGTCATACGCCTTCCCGACCTCAAAATCAGGTATTTTGGAATATTCACTCGTATAAAGGCGGTCTCCGTCATACAGGTCGATGACCTTGTTGCGGTTATATGCCAAAGAGAACCTCAGGTTCAATCTGCAGTCTTCCGTATTCACTATCCTGGCCGATATGGCAGTCTCTATACCGGAATTGCTGAGGATTCCTATATTGCGCCTCATAGTCATAAAGCCGTTGGAAGAAGGGATAGGAACATCCAGAAGGGCGTCCTCCGTCACCCTGTTGTAGTATCCGACATCCAATGAAACCCTGTTCCACAATCCCAGTGAAATTCCCGCCTCGGCGGATACGGTCTGCTCCGGTTTCAGCCGGTCATTGTACAAGGCCATCAGCTCCAGCAGCCTGCGGTCCCCATAGCTGTCTTCAAGATACTGGAAGGTAGCGACCGCAAGAGCAGGAGAAACCCCTGCCAGGCTTGCCGTGCGTCCGTATGAAGCCTTAAGTCTGAGCGCGGATATCGGCTCCCAGTCCTTGAAATACGACTTTATGCTCCATCCGGCACCTACAGCCCAGGCTGCATTCCACCTTTTGTCCTTGGGAAGTATCGAAGAGGCGTCCGCCTTGTATGTTCCGAATATATCGTATGTATCGTCAAAACAATAACCGGCAAGGACACCGACACCGACCTGAGCGGTCTTCTCCTTAAGATTCGATGTGCTTACCTTACGGTTGCCTTCTATCGACTGGTTGATTGCTGAAGCCGTATTGAGCAGGCCGACACCATATCCGGTAATCGACATATTGTCCGTAGCGTCCCAATAATAGTCCGTATTGGCACCGAGGGTGACGTCGTGTTTTCCGAAAGTCCTGTTCCAGTTGACACGCACATTCGTCGTCACGTTGGTAAGAGTATTCTTTGCACGCGAAAGTTTTCCGCGCTCTATCTCGGGAGCACCGCTCCTCTGCTCCTCCCAGGCAGTGGAAGGAGTGAAATCCTGCGACTCGGAAAGCACCATATCAAGTCCGACGACTCCGGCTACCGTAAGCCCTGTGACAGGTTCCCAGTTCAGGCTTCCAGTCGCACCGAATCTCTTTTCGGAAGAAGTCCTCTCAAACTGATAGAAAAGATCATCATAAGTACGGTTGGGATAAGACCACAGTTCACCGCTGTCCGGACTTTCATAAGGGTTCAGGTCATATACCAATGTCGTAGGAGAATAGCTTGAACTGTTGGGGCTGTTTGCCTTTGAATATCCTCCGTTGACGCTCAGTGACACATATCCTTTCTTGCCAAGGGCCTGGTCAAGACTTATCCTTCCAGTAAACCGGCTGACATCATTTCCAGGAATCTGGCCTCCCTGATAGCTGTAGTTGGCGGATGCATAATAGGAAGTCTTGCTGTTTCCTCCCCTTACGCTGAGGTTGTGCCTCTGATAGAAATCATTACGGAGCAATTCCTTGAACCAGTCCGTATTCGTTTTTCTCAACTCGTCCAGCTTCGCCTTGCCGTCAGCTATCATCCGCTCCAGGTCAGGAGAATTGGCATAATACCTCTTATAATAGTCCTCACTGTAGAAATATCCCGGAGCATTTACATTCTGGAGCCTGCGCTCAAGTTCAAGCTTCTCATCAGTATCCATCATAAGCACGCCACGGCGTCCGCGCAAAGTAACTCCTCCGTTGAAGCTGTATGTGACCATAGTCTCACCGTTGGTACCTCGTACGGAAGTGATCTCGATTACTCCATTGGCCGCTTTAGTACCATACAGGGCGCAGGCTACGGCATCCTTGAGAATCTTTATGTCCGCGATGTCAAGAGGGTTGAGAGTCATGAATGCGTCTGAAGAAATCACCTGTCCGTCAAGAACGTACAAAGGTTCATTAGCTGCATCCCCCTCCCGGAACGAAGAATTGCCCCTGACACGGATTTCAGGTTTGGATCCAAGGTCTCCCCTGTTAGTCACGACAAGTCCGGGAGCTGCTCCTTGAAGAGCTACGGACATATCAACGACAGGCTTGTCCTGAAGCCTTTTCACGTCCACCGTACTTATGACGCCCGATTTGGAGCGGATATCCACGTCATTGATGTTCTGCTTGCCCATCACGATGGCACCCTCCATCATATTCGAATCGTCTTCAAGAATGATATCAATCTCCTTCTGCCCGGTATAGGCCACAGTATAAGGTTTCATACCGAGAAAAGAAGCCTCGATGAAAATCTCCTTGATATCCGGAAGCACAAGAAAATAATAACCGTTCACATCGGCGGACGTACCGTTCTTTATATCACCCCTGACATAGACATTGGCACCGGCAAGCGGTTCTCCATTGCTGTCAGTAACACGTCCTGCGACCACCGGCCGGCCGGAATCCTGGGCACAGACCGGCACATTTGCCCAAAAGCACACGAATGCCGCAATCAGCGGCAATAATTTCTTCATCGATCAAATCGTTTTATATTACAACAAAGTCAAAGCGCATCAGCCAAGATTCTCTCCAGACCTGGCATATCGGGGGAACACACTCTAACCTGACAAACAACGCAACTGCCCGAATCCGGACAGTTGCGAGCACTAAGTTATGATTAATTATTTATTTGTCCAATTTTTCGGGGAAAATATGGCTTTATTTCAGATTTCTCAACAGCCATGCGGCTGCGTATGAGCAGCTGGCCTTAAGGGACAGCCCCATAGCTTCAGCGTATGAATATGCGGCCTCAACCAATTCTCCCGCGATACCGCGCCCTCCTATTTCCTTAGGCACAAACGTATGGATGACATCGAATGCCCCATCATGTACAGTATATTCAACGTATGCGTCAAAACCGTCTTCTGTCACGGTAAAAAGCCGTTTTTCCGGCTGATGAATGATATCTCTTGTCATAATCCCTATTTTTTGAATGTTTCATAAACGTATGACACTCCACCGCAAAGGACCATCGTGACGGCCTGCGACTCGTGGGAAAGTGTCGCGAATATGATACCTGATTCAAACGGGATGCCATATATTGTGGACAAAGCGAGAGACACTATAAAATGGAAGGCGCCGAAACCTCCGGGCACAGGGACAAGCCATCCCAGGCTCCCTGCTACCATAAGAAAAAGCGCGTCTACCGCATTCAGTCCGTCAAGCTCAGGCAAGGCGCACATAGTAGATATGCTCATCAGCCAATACAGTCCCCATATAGCCAGCGTGTACGCAAAGAATTTCCATTTGTCCTTCATCTTCAGACAGCTGCCGAACCCATAGAGCAGTCCACGGAAAACACCGTATATCTTTGCGGCGACAGCATTCCTGTCCCTGAACGAGGCAACCGCCCATACGCACGCACCGGCCGCTGCCGCGACAGCCGCAACAATCCACCACAGGCTGAAGGAAAGATTATCGGAAACCGGCGTCCACATCCTGTCGACGAAGAACGCCCCGAACTTCTCCCACCTGAAAAGAAGAAGAGTGACAAGCACCGCAAGCATGGACAGCATATCCCAGCCCCTCTCAAGCACCACAGTCCCGAGCACCTTGTCGTATGATGCAGAATTGTCACGGGAGTTTTTCGACACGATTCCGCACCTGACGAATTCACCTATCTTTGGAAACACGAAATTGGCTATATATCCTATATTGACCGCATTGAATGTCGTAAGACGTCTTACATCCGCGTCTATCGGCAGCAGCAGCCCTCTCCACCGCAGTCCACGGAACCAGAATGCCGCAATGCCGGCAGCCATAGATACCAGTATGAACTCCCATCTGCACGCCCGCAGACCTGCAAGGAAATCGGACCATTTGACACCCCTGAACGAAAAAAACAGCAGTATGCAGGCCAGAGCCAGCGAAACCGTGTACCACAAAATCTTTTTTACCTTCTCTTTCATCGCTGCAAATTTATATTTTTTTTGCAAATTGCAGGCGCGCTCCACAGACCGTGCTGTAATATCGCGAATTCTGATTATCTTTGCCCGCATCGTTCCGATACCATCGGAAAATTATCCGTACATTTTAACTGATTTATCTTTGTATGAAATCTATATTAGGAATGGGGAACGCGCTGACGGACATTCTTGCGGTTCTTCCTGACGACAGTCTGCTCAAGGAATTCCATCTGCCGCGCGGCAGTATGCAGCACGTTGATATGGAAACAGGAGACAAGATCTGGCAGACTCTCAAGCAGATGGGCGTACAATATGTAGCCGGAGGCTCCGCAGCCAACACTATCACAGGCACGGCCATTTTCGGTATGGAATCCGGTTTCATCGGCAAAGTGGGAGATGATGAGCTCGGACACCTGTTCAGAAGCGACCAGGAGCAATACGGCATACAGTCCAACCTTATGAAAGGCGTAAATTCGTCAGGACGTGCGATGGTGTTCATCACGGCCCCTAATGCAGAAAGGACATTTGCAGTCTATCTCGGTGCGGCTCTCGAGCTTGTTCCTGAAGATCTCAAGCCTGAGCATTTCAAAGGATATGACTATTTTCATATCGAAGGCTATCTTGTGCAGAACCAGCAGCTTATACGCCGTGCAGTCGAAATGGCGAAGAATGCCGGATGCATCATTTCAATCGATATGGCATCCTACAATGTCGTCGAATCCAACGATGCATTCCTTCACGACATCGTGGACAAATATGTGGATATAGTATTCGCGAACGAGACTGAAGCAAAGGCATTTACCAAGATGGAACCGCGCGAGGCGCTTGATGAACTGGCCAGGCATTGCGAGATAGCCGTGGTAAAGGTCGGAAAGGACGGTTCCATGCTGAAAAGCGGTGACGAATACCACTATATCCCGGCCTGGCCGGCTGCCACAATCGATGCAACGGGAGCAGGAGACACATACGCCGCAGGATTCCTATACGCTCACTCTTTGGGAATGCCGCTGAAAGTATGCGGCGAGATCGGGTCCATAATAGCGGCCAAAGTAGTCGAGGTCATAGGTACGAAAATTGATATACCGCGCTGGAAGTCGGCGAAAGCTGAGATCAGAGAACTTATAGCAGCTAATACAAAAAAATAGAGAATGTGCAGGAATTTTTTCAGACGGAAAAGACTAAAGAAGGACTCATTCAAGGACAGGACAGGCTTTGTCGCCCTGAAGGATATCCATACTGTCGCGGCCGTGATGGACGCCGGTATTCCCGAATTTGAAAAATGCAGGAAAAATCTGGAAAAATTCTGCCGTGACCACAATATCTCCCTCACACTGCTGTACGTTGATATGCGCAAATTCAAGAAAGACGTACAGATGGTGACAGAGCTTCAGGAGACGGTCATAAGGAAAGACCTCAACTGGACAGGGCGTCCGGACGCATCCAAGACATCCGCCGTCCTTTCAAAGACGTACGATCTGTATATCTGTCTGGTGGACAGTGATTCATATTGCATAGAATATATATCCAAGTGCGCAAGGGCAAGGTTCAAGATAGGATGGAAAGCTTTCAAAGGCGATCCGTATGACTTCGTTGTCAGCTCGTCTTCTGACGGCAGCAGCCGTGCTGACACAGTCAACGACATATTCGGCACAATCAAAGAATTTCTCACAAAAATAGGATGAAAAATTACACCAAGTACCTTATGGTCACCGTCAAAGGAGCCTGTATGGGAGCCGCTGACGTAATCCCCGGAGTGTCCGGAGGGACAATCGCATTTATGACAGGCATCTATGAGGAGCTTATCGGATCGATCAATGCGATAGACACATACGCTGTAAAGATGCTTTTTACAGGCAGACTGAAAGCTTTCTGGAAACATATAAACGGGAATTTCCTTGTATGCGTATTTGCCGGAATCCTGCTGAGCGTACTGTCTCTCGCGAAACTTATGCAGTTCCTGCTGTCAACATATCCTATCCATACCTGGGCTTTCTTTTTCGGGCTTATCGTAGCCTCTTCAATCTTTATCCTGCGCGGAGTAAAGGACTGGAATTTCAAAGATGTCATCTTCCTTGCGGCAGGTACGGTGCTCGGGATTGTCGTCTGCACACTTTCGCCGACACAGACTCCGGACGGACTTTGGTTCATATTCCTCAGCGGATCCATTGCAATATGCGCAATGATACTTCCGGGAATATCAGGGAGCTTCATCCTCCTGATCCTCGGGAAGTATGAATACATAATGAATGCGATTGTGGATATGGACATCGCTGTGCTTGCCGTCTTCGCGACAGGAGCGGCAGCAGGAATACTTGCGTTTTCAAAATTCCTGCATTGGCTGCTCGCACGGTATCACAGGCAGACTCTTGTCGTATTGGCCGGATTCATAATCGGTTCACTGGTGAAAGTCTGGCCGTGGAGCAATATGGAAGCTATCGTGCGCTCACAGTTTTCAATTCCTGAGGGAATGCCCGGAACGGATGTAATCAGTGAAGCTATGGCCGAATATACCGGACTCATAGACTATCACATTGCCGGGGCAATATGCTTCGCCATAATCGGATTCGCTCTTGTCACCGGAATAGAAATGGCCGGAAAAGCCCTGAAAAGCAACGCACGTGGGTGATTTTACTGCATATCATCAAATGTGCTGTCTGAAAGTTTTCCGGCGAAGATACGGGCGGCATAGCATTCCGGAATAAAGATCTTGTCTATGTCCATCGCCTTCAATATCGATTCGTGCATCCTGTCAAGAGCTCTCGAATAGATCTTCTTTACAGACAAGGCTTTCAATGAAGCGACGGCTCTCAACGAGTGTTCCATACTCTGCCCGACGGCAACAATCACACAGTCCATTTCATCCAATGGCAGAGCCTGCAGTGCAGTCTGCTCCGTCGCATCCATAATATATGCGACTGAGATACGGTCCTTTATTTCTTCAATGCGATGCCTGTCGAGATCCACTCCTATCACATCGTGTCCCCTGTCGGTAAGTTCTTCAGCCAGTGTACGGCCGAAATTCCCCAATCCTATTATCAAAAATTTCATATAATACAGTATATCAGTTTATTATCACATCACCTTCAGGAAGCCTGTATTTAGGTTCTTCCGTATGAGGTATAAGGCTCATAAGCACGGTTACAAGTCCGACACGCCCGATGAACATCAAAACGGATACCGTCACCTTGCTTGAGTCCGAAAGCAACGGGGTGACATTCAGGCTTGAACCTACCGTTGAAAATGCGGATACAGTCTCAAACAGCAATGCTTCCGGCTCCAGTCCGGGCTCCATTACAACGAGCGCGACGAAAAACACAAGTATCGTAACCACAGATCCGAAAACGACTGCGGATGCCCTCCGGACAGAACCGTGTGAAATCTCACGTTTGAACAGGACCACATTGCTCCTGCCCTTCACAATGGAGATCAGATTGGCCACCGAGACAGCCAGAGTATTCACCTTTATACCTCCTGCAGTGGACTGCGACGCGCCTCCGATCCACATCAGTACAGTATATACGATGATGGTCAGGAAAGACATCATCGTAAGGTCCACACTGTTGAATCCGGCAGTCCTCGGAGAGACCGAATTGAACAGGGAGTGGACTATCTTGGCCTGCCAGGACATACCGGCAAGGGCTCCGTTCCATTCAACGGCTGCAATGGAGGCTGTTCCGGCAGCAATAAGGACAGCTGTGGTGACAATCACTATCTTGGTATTGATATTGGCAATATGGATATACCTCCCCCTTAAGTTCTTTTTCCCCGAAAGTTTATCTGCCGCGGCCCTTAGATAATATGCGAGGGTTTCCTTGAGATTCATCAGAATAGGAAATCCGATTCCTCCGGATACGATAAGGACCGTTATTATAATATAGAATCCGTTATGGGTGCCGTCCAGAAGCAGAGGGTTCCCGAGATTGCCGGACAATATGGAAAACCCGGCATTGCAGAAGGCGGATACGGAATGGAATACCGAGAAAAATATTTCCTGGGGCAATGTCATATCCATAGTGGAATGTATGCTCAGCCATATCAGCACAGCCCCTGCCGTCTCTATGACAAAGGTGAATCCAAGGATGTACAACAATGTGGATATCAGGGAGCGGAATGTATCAGAACCGACCATATCACGCAAGGCAATCTGGTTGAAGAGGCCTGTCCCTCCCATAAATGACACCGCAAAGAAGCTCGTGATCGTCATTACTCCCAAACCTCCCGTCTGGATGAGCAGGGCGATGACAATCTGCCCTTCAAGCGAAAAGGTCCGCGCGATGTCGACTGTGGACAATCCTGTCACACACACTGCGCTCGTGGAGATGAAAATGGCATCCGCCAAAGGAAGACGTACGTTTTCAAGCGTAGACCTCGGCAGCAGCAGGAGCAGAGCCCCGAAGAAGATGATGACGGCAAAGCAGGTCGCCATCAGCAGAGCCGGATTCGTCTTCTTGTTGATGAAGTTGACCACACTTTTAGAGACCTCCAGCACAGAGAACAGCCCGAGTATCGCTATCATGAAATATTTCCCTGAAAGCAAGGTCCACAAATCGGAAATCCATTGTACGGAACCGGCGAATGCAAAGAACTTGGGCAACGATGACAGGAAGAGCAGAAGGCCCAATGTGGCAGTCAGGGCCACGGTACGCCTCGTTATCCTTTTCCATTGGAAAAACAGCTTGATACAGAATGTCGAGAAATAAAAGTACCAGGCACCCTGATAAATGTCCAATATGACAGACATTTCCTTGCTGTCAAGCACAAATCCATAATCGACGACGATGGCTCCAATAGTAGTCACCGCCACACAGGCTGTAAGCAACCTCCACAACAAAGTCAGCCTTGCAGCCGTTTCAGGCGAAATCCTGTCCGATATATTCTTTTTCATTATTCTCATTGGCAATCAACCAGACAGGCAATACAATTTTCCTGCCTTTGTGTATATGGTCCGTATAGAATTGCAGAAATGCAATATTGGTTCAAAATGACAAGAAAGGACAATTGATATATCATAAAATTTTGTCATTCTAAATTAAAAACATATCTTTGCATCCGCTTTCGCACAATTTTATTGCGCATAAGCGGAAATGACGGATCGGTTCGGTAGCTCAGTTGGATAGAGCAACAGCCTTCTAAGCTGTGGGTCTTGGGTTCGAATCCCAACCGAATCACCACTAAAATAAGCCAAATTGCTATTCATCAGCAGTTTGGCTTATTTCTTTTCAACATTTTGTCAAAGAAGCTGCGATGTCAACATCTTGGCGTGGCAGCATATGGCAATTGGGATTATGATTCTTTGCCTCCGAGTCGCTTTCTTTCCGCTTCAAAGGCGTCAAGGAAGTGGATTTCTACCGTAGATAGTTGGTATTGGGTACGCTCGCGGAATTTATCATACTCCTCATTGGCTTTCATTTTGGCTACTTCAGCAGATATGCTTCCGGCATGGTTCAATAATTCTTTACCAGACAGCTTAAGGAAGTCATCGAGTTTCTGAATCCAGTCTTTCATATACATTGGGACGTGGCCCTTGGCTTGCAACTCTGCAAAGTCAAGATACAGGTTGACAATACGGTTCAGCATATCGACTTCTTCTTCCGAAAGATAATTCTTCGCAATCTCAGCCTCATGTTTCGTAGGCATAGCTCCCCGCCACGTTGTTAGACCCATGAAATCCTTTTCGGCATCGGCACGGTCATAGATAACCTCTGCGGCAGTATGTCCGTGGGCGGCAAAGTGCATCTTGTTCTGCACTGTCTTAAAGAACTGTTGAGTTATAGAAGTGCGAGGGTCATAGTCGATGCTAAGGGCATAAATCTCCAGCACCTTACGATAGAACACCTTCTCAGAACTACGAATATCGCGGATGCGGGTCAATAGTTCATCGAAATAATTCCCTTGTCCAGCGTTTTTGAGCAAATCGTCGTTAAGGACGAATCCCTTAATCATATACTCTTTCAGCACTTGCGTAGCCCACTGCCTGAACTGCACTCCACGATGCGAGTTGACACGATACCCCACGCTGATAATCATATCAAGGTTATAAATGGGAATCTTACGCTCAACCTGACGTTTACCCTCCGTTTGAACTTGTGCAAAAAATGCACAAGTTGATTCGGCGGTCAACTCACCGTCATCATAGATTCTTTTGATATGTCGTTGTATAGTTGAGCGGTCGCGTTGAAACAGTTCCGCCATCTGGTCGGCAGTGAGCCAGACAGTCTCATTGGCAAGCCGAACCTCAATCTTCGTCTCGCCTCCCTGCGTCTGAAAAAGTATTATTTGTCCGTTATCCATATTAAACAAATTAGCAGTAATGAAAAACTACACCTAAACATACTCTATAAGTCTTCGTTGATTAACTCTTTATGCGTTTCAATTCTTCAAACTTGTCATCAATCAACCTTATGACATCTCCCTTTTTGGTTATATTAAGCGTATTTGCTATCAATGTGGTCTGAAAATGCTTCAGCTTTTTATATGCCGAATCAACAATATCCACAGAGATATCCAATGAATTAACATTATATTCAATTGATAGAATCTCTTCAAGTTGGCTGTACTCATATTCAAGATTAGTATCAATTTTTGCTTGAACAGACCCTTGGTCTTCAAACTCAATGGCTTTATAACCATTCATTTCAAATATAGACCAAAAGTTGCGAACTCTCTTGATATTCGTCAAACCGTCTAATTTTTCATCAAATATAAAATATCTAATCTTTTCAGGAGTCACGAAAATTTGTCTCCAAAAAGGGTCACAGGTAATACTGTTCCAATCCGGGGAAGATGAAGTTCCTCCGAGAAAGACAAAATCAGCTATGAATTCATCTGGTTTATTTTCAATGGTATTGAAGACCATTTCACACGCTTCTGCGTCAAGAGTAACCTTTCTACTATCTGGATCAATTGATGATATACAAGCTCTAAGAATATTATTATGCAAAGCAGTATAACCCGGCTTATTCTTAATTAAGTTTTGGAGCGAATTTTTAAGGATATCCAGCAATTCGCTTTCTGTGAAAATAAGTTCCGATCTTAACCCTCCACTCTTATATGCCCAAAGTTGCAGACTCGCAATTTCATATGGATACTCATCATTATCACCTGTTAGTTTACTTGACAATGTGGATCTATATTCTTTTTGTGATATTTTGAATTTATCGCATAATTTCTCCGCCACTCTTTTTTCAAGCAAAACGCCAACATTTATCGTTGAGTTGAATGTTTCATTGTAATGCACAGAAAGATAGGTGTATATATCAATATACCTGCATACCGCATCCCAGTTTTGCAATGACAACGAATTGAGAGAATCAAGATATTTACTAAGCTCATTCCACTCTTTATTTTCTAAAATTTCTTTGATTATAGATTTATAATCTCTTCCAATCTCAAACATTGAGTTTAATCGTTCGATGCTAAGATGTTCAAATAGATGCTCATGAAAGTATATAGAAAATCCACCTATCGAATTAATGGAACGGTATGAATTATGGCCATCAGCAGGAAATAAGACTTTTAAAATTTCTTGAGATTTATACTGATTTTCAAGTCCATCAATAGTAATTTTCTGCTCAAAATTTGTTTCACTATCCTTATGAGAATTTTGTTCATACAAAGCCCTATGTTCCTCCGGGTATCTATATCTTACCAATTCAATAAGCAAGAAGTCTCGTATTTTCACATCTTTATATATTTTACCAAGCGATGGTTTCACTAAGTTTATATATCTTTTTACGTCTCGCAGATTTTTAAGATAAGATGTGAAAAATGAAGCGTTTGCCATTATTGATTTTTTAATCTCCACTTCTTCCTCATTTTTTAAATTAAGACCACTTATTAAATTTGGTATTAGGTATTTTAGTAGTAATTGTGAAGATCGTAATGGCAAAGGTCGCTCCCAAGTGAAGAATTTATCAGAATAGATAATCTGTTCATCATATGATGTTAATTGTGAGTTAATGCGTTTCTTATCGTAGGCGCTAATAAAGATTAAATTATTGAAATCCGCATTTCCATCGATTAATTTGAACACTTCAATAATCTCATTTGTCATAAGACGATCTAGATCTTCAATAATAACAATAATGCGTTTTTTCAAACGCATTATCGCTTCATTAATTCGTTTTTTTTCGTCAGATCGGTTAAATAATTTCGAAGTCTGAAACAACGCAGACAAATATTTATTTTCAGTCATTACATCAATTACCCTAAGATAATCATTGAATGAATGCTTAAATCTAGCATCGTATTTACTTAGTTCCAAAAATAAATTCTTGAAGAAAGCAGACTGAATTGTATCATTATTTGAATAGCGTGGGTTGAATCGGATTACTATAAACTGATCTTTATTCTGAAGGAATTTTTCCTCTATGAGATTTATAAATGAGGATTTTCCATCTCCCCATCTAGCATTTATACCAATACTTAATGCCGATGCGGTATGACGGTTTATAATGCGTTGATACAACGTATCAACTTCATCACCAAATTCAAGGATATCATCCTCTCTATTAGAAATAGGAATATCCTCTAATAGTGGAATAATATCTTCATTTTGCATTTTATTTGTGGTCGGTTCTTTTATCTCTATCAAGTCAATCAAAAGAGACACTATACCAAACAGAAATAACCCACCAAAGAAAATATCTGAAAATCCTATATGAATAATATCTGATCTGATTATTACATAATCAGATGTAAATAGTCTATAATACCAATAAATTGAAGCTATATTAATGCTACTTAATACATAGAATGGGTTAACATAGTAGAAATGTTTAAATTTCTCACACCAAAATACTATCATCGGCAAACACAACGCAATGAAAAGTATGGAGGAGACAACGCCTTCATTCACCACTGAAAGAATTGGTAAAATATATGTATCAAACCACTCCATTATTTCTGTATTTAAAGCTATAAACAGAAATAATAAAAGGAGTTGAATTATTAAGGCTTTTATCCACTCAGTCTTCATAAGTAATGTGTATTGTCCTGATATCGGTTGACCATATGGTTGCAAATGTACCATATTTCATCGTTGTAAGCAATAAGTTCAATATGCCGCGGCTTTGTCTGCTGCTTCTGTCTATATCACTGTAGTAGTTCCTCCACTTCCTGACAGACGGTCCTTTCATCATCCTTGACTCTACAAGATACACTCATATGCTGTCACATATTATTGTAGGTATTGATGCCCCTATCTTCTTCTCTCTTTCGTCAAAGATATCTGTTTTCCCTAACCCAAAGTCCTCAGCAAGCGACAGGACACGGGAATGGCTGAGAACTGTGAGGGCTATAATACGGACCTGTTTGTAGACTTCCATTAAAAATAATTTTTATGGTAAACTTTTTAGTTTCCGCAACTATACTATCCGTATTAGAAAATTAGCTGTATCTATACACCTATAATTTGCCACAAGTATTCGTAAAACTATACTTGTGGCAAATTATAATCATTATTTCTATTTCTTGTTTTCCAGAATATTGACAAGATTACGCTTCATATCTATGTCAATAGTGGGTAAAAGTTCGGCTACCTTCGACGTGACCGGTGAGGGCTGAGATAAGATTCGGGGGCCTTGACCAGTTTGTAGATATAACGAAGGTACAGTGTTCTAATCCATTATTTTATCCGGACTATAAATGATGCCGTCAAGAGCATTTTTGCCTTCAAGGTCGGTCAGGACAAATGTGAACATCCATTGGTTCAGACGGATATCCGGCTGATTGCAGTATGGCAATTTGAGAAGAATCTTGTTCCAGCCTTGTTTCAACTTGATTTGTGCCGGTTCACGTGCGGTGAAGTTCTGGTTACCCAACAGATCCTCACGTCCCACTGTTCCGGGATTGGTGGAACCGGTCCATACAGGCGGTGCAATACGTTCGTCATTAACCCAGATATCGGAGCCTTTCCGGTCCCATGTTCCGGGAAGCGGTGCAGGATAGACCTCGCTGCGGCCATAGGTCTGGAACTCTATGAAAGCACCTGCCGTCTGCTCTATAGGAGAATAGACATACGTGTAGGCATAGCTGGTCATATTGTCAGCAGGCTTATAGTTGAACAGGGCTTTCACCTTGTCTCCCCAGCTGTGGTAAAGATAAACAGCTGCACCTGCGGCACTTACCGTGCCGTAAGTCTTTCCGTTGTATTCATAGGACAATGCCGGTTCAGACGTTTCAGGCGGAAATACCATATCCGTCTCTTCAGAGTTGCGTGGCATAGGCTCCACAACGCGCCACCTGACATTTGTTTGGCGCACATACGGGACAGGCTCATCTTTTAAAAGACTGTTCCTATAATAGAGGAAACGCTGCTCCCAGTCTGCAAACTCATCAAATTCAGGGCCTTCCACAGGAAGCATCGCACCGCCCTGCTCTATATATTGTTCACGACCGCCTACCCAAGTGCGTTCACTGTTGACAAGAACGAACGTGTAGAAACCGTTTTGCTTAATGATGTCCTCCTCTGTTGCCATCCTGCGGTCATTCCAGAAGGCCGATATGGCCCCCACTATGTCGCTTGTGCCCTGTTTTTCGTGATAAACCGTACTTCGGAACAGTCCGACCGGATCAGCAAACAGATCATTGAGATTAGCGTAATTATAACGAGTATCTATATTGGGCATACCGGCAACTGCTTTGCCGGTCGGATGCCAAGTAGTGGTCAGGTCGAAACCGGTCTGGTCCGTGATGGTAAAATTGGTGATAGGATTCCAGACAACCACCTTACGCTGCAGATTGTTCTGGACGTAGGATGTCATTATCTGAAGGAAGCCGGGATAAGTCAGCGCAACTTCATCGGCCCCGATATGGATGTAAGGAGCATCGGGGAAAGTGGCGGCAAGCTGCCTGAGAGCCTCCTTCAGCACAACGACTCCTTTATCAGTCTGCATAGAATATCCCATAGCACGGGTAAATGCCTCGGAATGACCCGGCATATCAATTTCGGGTATGATTGTCACTCCACGGTCAGCAGCATAGCGTGCCAGGGCAGAGCATTGCTCCTGGGTATAATACTTACCCTGTAAACGTGTCATACTGGCATCAGAAGTCAGCTGCGGATAGTCCTTTACCTCAAAGCGCCATGCCTGATTCTCCGTCAAGTGCCAATGAAAGGTATTTATTTTGAAGCGTGCCAACAAGTCGATGTGGCGCAACAAGGTCTCATATTCTATGAAAGAACGTCCCACGTCGTGCATATAACCCCTGACTTTGAATGCAGGCCAGTCTTTGATTTCGACACAAGGCAGCGAACCGTCGCGCTCCAAAGACAATTGGTAAATGGTCTGTGCGGCACGGATGACACCAGTCTGGCTGACAGCTTTGATTACGATTCCTTCGGGAGTGATGGACAGTGTGTATTCCTCATTTGGCCAGTCGACAAAATCATGGCGGAAAGCTCCGGGGATTTCATCAACGTACTCTACAGTGACTGGAATACCTGCAGCTTCCCCTTTTCGGGTCAGCGAAGCTCCACAATCATTCAGATAGAGAACGAGTGCAGGCGTCTGACGCAAGTCGTTTATAGTCAACGGTGACGAGAGCGACAAAATGCCGTCACCAACTGTCAGTTCCTTAACTTTGGGCATCAGATGCCCCACATCGGCCCTGGCCACTGTTGTAAATGCAATACATACAACACCTGCGACAATTGCCGCCATCGCATTCCGTGAGTATTTTTCTATCCGCTCTGCGTACATAAATAATGCGAATTCGATCAGTTATAATTTGGTGGTTAGTGCGGGCAAAGCTACAGAATTATTTTGTATGGCTGATAACTTCTGCAAATTTTTGACTCCATAATAGTAGCTCCGGGTGATATGGACGACAGAATTCCGCTGGAATACAAGACTTCCGTCAATTTTTCAACTTTATCAACAGTCAATCACCTGGTATATATATTCCCGCTTTGCAAGTACAAATCATGAGCAGGGGCACATTTTACAACACATTAAAAATCAATGACATAAAAGATTCATAGATGCTTTGCTCCTTCATTTTGACGGGGGCAAAGCAGGGCCAACTTTCGTATATCACTGATAATGTTACACTTACAAGAAAGACCCCTGCTCGTGTTTTGTATGGCATACGGAAAAGTATCACCAGAATACAGGAGTGTACCTGACAACACACCAGCCGCGACCCTTGTCTTGTAAGACAATGATTACCAAGCCATTGCAAAACAGTATGCCATTTAAACGGTATACTGTTTTGCAGAACCCTGGCACTCAGTATTTTACAGAAGGAGGGTAAACGGCTAAGCCGAATGCAGTCAAACTTGTTTGGACTGCTGAGGCGGGAGTGATTGTAGATTGCAAATCAAAGTAAACTTTGCTTCTGCTCTCGACTTTTACTATATTTGAGCCGTTGGCTCATATAAACGCCTTTGTCTCGGCATAGTCAAAATAAATTTTGCCTCTGCTCTCGACTTTTACTATATTCGCGAAGTATTTCAAAGCACTATAAATTCTGTTATTAATTATTGGTACTGCATTAATAACAAACGACGTACAATGAAATCTAAAAAACTGATAACAATCAATACTCCCAAAATCAGACTGAATGAGGGAGAGGTTTTCGGTATAACCGGAAACTGCAAAGAACTCGGAGATTGGAAAAAAGCCGTCATCGCGGCAGGAAGCAATGCGACGTACGCAAATTTCAAGATAAAGATTTCCGGTTCCATCAAATCCATTGAATACAAATTTGTCATTGCCGACACCAGCACAAAGGATATACTTGTCTGGGAAGACGGCTGGAACAGAACTCTGGACTGCAGCGCAGAAAACGAGGAAGAGATAAAAATCACTGCCACAGCGGCCAAATTGCCGAGGCAGCCGATGAAGGCGGCAGGAACAGCAATTCCTGTATTTTCACTCCGGACAGAGGACAGCTTCGGAATCGGAGAATTCCACGACCTCAAAAAAATGATCGACTGGGCAGAAAAGACAGGACAGGCCGTAATACAGATT
>Ga0073906_1002963_pt1 | contig 20706 bp, 23 predicted proteins | sample Inofromicrocosms_FD_65485 | JGI IMG/M metagenome (GOLD analysis project Ga0073906, IMG submission 65485) | Mouse cecum microbial communities from Vienna, Austria - Inoculum for glucosamine and mucus D2O microcosms | ecosystem: Host-associated > Mammals > Digestive system > Large intestine >...
AAAGCTTGTTAATAAAAAGGGCAATAGCACTATATCAAGCTATGAATATTTGTATTATTTAGACGGTTCTGACGCTTGCAAAAAAGTGACAGAAAATGGTATAATAGAAACAACGGAATATGAGTATGACGGTCTTAAGAGACTTACTGAGGAATCCGTTGCTAAGGGCAATAATACGGACACTTATTCATACGAGTATGACGATTACGGTAACCGTTCGAAGATGACGGCAACAGGTACTGAGGAGTATGAAACTGTTTACGACTATTCAGTAAACGGAAAGTACACAGCGCTTCTGCAAAAGGAAGTAAAGACTGTTGAAAAAGAATCAAATCCGATTGATTTGAACAGCAATGTTAAGCAGACAGTTTATACATATGACGCTAACGGCAATCAAATCAAAAAGACTGCTGAAGGTAAAACCGAAACAAACACATACAATGGTTTGAATCAGCTTATCGGCTTTACCGACGGTGAAACGACTGCAAGCTACAAGTACAACGCAAGTGGTCTGAGATATGAAAAGACTGTTGACGGTCAGACAATAAATCATGTCTGGGATGGCAATCAACAGATGGTGGCCGATGTTATTGACAATCAGTTTTACGAGGCTGACTGTTATATCAGAGGAACAAATCTTGTAGCTAAGTACAACTATTGGAACGGTGATAAGTCCGAATATACTTACTATACTCAGAATGCCCACGGTGATGTAGTAAACCTTACTGATAAAGACGGTAAAGTAACAAAGAGTTACAGATACGATGCATTCGGTGTTGAGAAGAATATTGATAAGAATGACACAAATGCATTCCGTTATTGCGGTGAGTATTATGACAAGGAAACAGCTACGGTTTATCTGAGGGCTAGAAATTATAACCCAAGTACTGGCAGATTTACTCAAAGGGATAGTTTTGTAGGTAAATATACAGATCCATTGTCATTAAATAAATATACTTACTGTCATAATAATCCCATTTTGAACTATGATCCAAGTGGACACAGCATAGGAAGTATATTTAATGAAATTATATTTGCGATTAAACATCCTATTATTGCATGGAAAATAAAAGATGCAAAACCAGATGATTTAGAAAATCATAGTATCTCTTCTAATGCATCTCGTTTTGCAATAAATTCTAAAGTTTCATATAATAAGACAAAAGGTCAAGAAAATGAAGGAGGTCAAAGGAATGCTATTAGACATGCTATATGGTCTACGACTATAACTAGAAATTATGGTGAAAATGTTATGAAAGAAATAGGCTATTCGCATGAAACTCTTGATGATTTGGCTGATGTTATGCTTGAACCTAAATTTTATTATACCGATATGCATACTGCAGATACGCTTTGTGATATTTTAAATAATGAAATAGGTATTAAAATCGCCAATTCGGGAACGAGTACAAATATGAGAACCATAACATTAGAAGTTTTGGAATATTATCATACTAATGGCTTAAATGTTGCTGAAAAGTATGCTGATAATCTTTATATTGTCAAAAATCAAAAACTTACAGATCAAGAATACGCACAAGCTGTATATAATGTAATGTTTCTTGATGAAAATGGTGTAAAAGGAGATAGAAATACTATGGCTGATGTAGTAAAACTTAGAAAAAAAGAAGCTGGATTGAAATGAAAAATAAAAAAATAAAAGTTATATTTGGAATTGTTTCATTATTTGTAATATTTATTACATTTTTGATATATATATGGTGCAATAAAAAATATGATATAGGACCGGTAGCTCAAAAAATTATAAACGAAATAGACCATTTAGAAAATTCTAATTCAGAATGCATAGTGGATTTAAATAAGATTACTGATTTTGAATGGGACAAGGTTATTATTGTTTCAGCTGATTTTTTAGCTATTGGTTATTCAAAAGAAAAGATAAAGAGCTTGTGGGGAATTGAATATGAATTTCAACCTGGTTTTAAATCACGATTAATATTTGTAAAAAATGATTCGATTGTGTATGAGGAAGCGTATTTATCATCTATAGAAAATTCAGTAAAATTTAATATCTCGATTTCGTCTAAATTAGATTACTATAAAATTTTATCTAATCATAATGCTAAGATAGTTGCAGGTAGGAATCAATATAACTCTAAAGAATATTGTTATTCTTTAATGATAGAGTAATTTCGTATAGAGCAAAACAAGCTTTTATTGAGCGAGTTTTGCTCTTCTTTTATATAAATATATAACTTTAAAATAGTAGGAAAAAATCAATAAATAAAAGTTAAAATATATAAAAAACCAAAAAGAACCACAAATCTACAAAAAGCAAGTAAAAAAAGCAATATAATAAAAGGAGTAACAAGCTTTTAAGGCATTGTTAACTCCTTATTTTTTTTATGAACTCTGTTCCGCTTTAAAGGCGGGATGGAGCTTTTTTATGCCTGTTTTTAAGTGGCAATGCTATATTGCCGAATATCCGTAGCCTTAGGTCTGATTAAAAAATATCAGATCGGAGGTGAAAGGATGAATAAATACATAATCAGCGTTAGAAATACAGCTAACGGGGAATATGAGAATGTTGAAGTTACCGAAGAAGTATACAGGGCATATATGAGAACGGGATGGAACATTAAGGATAACGCGATGAATCGTTTTTTAAGCATCAGATACAATTCTCAGCACTTCTTGGGAATATTGATGACGCTGTTGAAAATTTTAAGGAGTTTCAAAATATAAAATCGGATACAGAAGAAATTGCGGAAATGAATATACGGTTAAAAATGCTTTTTAAGGCATTAAGAAAACTCAGTTCAGATGAATTGGAGTTAGTAACACAAATATATTTTGAAGATAAAACAGAGGTTGAGTGCGCAGAAAAGTATGGTATAAGTCAGCAATTTATAAACAAAAAGAAAAAGAGAATTTTGGATAAATTGCACAAACTTTTAAAAAGTTATCAATTTTAGGGTTGTTAAACCCCTTGCTTCTACCCCTATACAAGTGTAAGGGAGAAAAAGTCTCTTTCAAAGTAACTTGAAAATAGAATAGCAGCATCGGGAATACAATAATCCTGCGGCCGGTATAAAATCACGGCAGCCAAAGAAGCCATACGCTTGCGGTAAATATGAAGCTTCAAAATCCGGAACAGCTTTTCGGAAAGGCGATGAAACGCAGGAGGATAATGATACTTCCGCTCAGTCATAGCACCGAGTGAAATCGGAAACAGGCAATGAGGGCGGCTCTGGGAGAACCTCAGAGGGATGAAATAGTTCCATGAGATGAATAAGCTGTTTATCGTTTCCGATGTTCCGCCGTGACGGTTATTGAGAATAAATATCACGAGTCTGAAAAATTCAGACTTAATATTAGGCAAAACGATTAATGTTATACTGCACCGTGAACTTGTTTCTTTAAATGAAAACCAAAATAAGAAGGGTGCGGATATAACTCAAGCACAGGAATCTCCTGTGTTTGAGTTATATAAAATAATGGAGAGTGATATTTTGAAAGATAAAAACAATTGGGATGAAATGAGAAAAAGGTTTGTAAAACCGAATGAAAAACATTTGGCAGACACGGAAAAGTGTAAAAGATGTGTATGGGCAAATAAAGAGTCAAGTAAAATATTTTGTTCAAGATATAAATGTACGGAGGGGAAAAACTATGTGTAAATACGGACAAGCCGAGTATGCCTATTATATTCTCAGACAGACAGCTGAAAAAATGCTTGAAAAAGGAGTTTTGACAAAAGAACAATTCAAGCATCTTGATGAATTAAATAAACGGGATTGCTTTAGTCAATTTTGCACAGCTTTAGAGGTGTAAATTCAGTACATAATCATCTGGATATATTGACTGAGATATGGTAATGTGTTGTATGAAAAAATAAAAAAGGAGTAAAAAATGAATCCAAACATAACGGTAATCAATCCGATAAAGATTGATAGGCAGGAAGATAAAATTCGTGTTGCCGCTTATTGCAGGGTGAGTACGGATTCAGAGGATCAGCTAAATTCATATATGGCACAATTGCGGTATTATGAAAATTTCCTCTCTGAAAGTGAAACAGAAAGATTGGTTTCCGTATATGCCGATGAGGGAATAACCGGAACTCGAATGGACAAGCGAGAAGAATTTCAAAGAATGCTGAAAGACTGCCGTAGAGGTAAGATAGATAGGATCATTGTAAAATCAATAAGCAGATTTGCAAGAAACACAAAAGACTGCCTGAGTGTATTAAGAGAGCTTAAAGGTTTGGGCATAACGGTACTGTTTGAAAGTCAGAATATAGATACTGCCAATATAACAGACGAGATAATGGTAACTGTAATGGGGGGATTGGCTCAGGAGGAATCAGCGTCGATTTCAAATAATGTCAGATGGGGAATAAGGAGTAAAATGAGAAACGGAACGGTTAAGTTCCATTCATCACCCTTCGGATATGATTTGTATAATGGGGATTTGATAATAAACCAAAGAGAAGCAGAAATAGTAAAAAGCATATTTAAAATGTTTTTAAGCGGAATGGGTTATGCTTCGATATGTGGAGTACTGAATGAAAATAAAATAAAAAAAGACGATAAGAACACAAAATGGTTTCCTGCATCAATTCAATATATTTTAACCAATGAAAAGTATATAGGCGACAGTTTGTGGCAAAAGAATTATAACACTTCAATGCCGTATCGAAAAGTCAGGAATAAAGGAGAGCTTGAAAAGTATTATATAAATAATACACATGAAGCGATAATAACAAGAGAAGATTTTGAAAAGGTACAGAAGCTTATAGAGCAAAGAAAACATCCGAATAAGAACTTAATAAATAACTATCCTCTGAGTAAAAAGATTTACTGCGGAAAATGCGGTTCACTGTTCAAAAGAAGATATATAAACAAAAAATCATATTGGGTGTGCCGTGAGCATTATTATAATGCGGAAAACTGCCAAATAAAGCAGATACCGGAACAGGCATTTTATACAGCGTTTACGGCAATGTACAATAAACTGAAAGCAAATTACAGCGTAATATTTACCCCAATGCTGACACAGCTTCAGGAACTGAAAAATAAGAAGTACGGAGGCAATAAGCAGTACATAGAAATCAATAAAGAAGTTGTGCAGCTGAAGGAACAGACACATGTCCTTGCAAGGCTTAAAACAAAAGGATTTCTTGATGAAAGCAAGTATGTAGAACAGATTACGGAAATAAATGCAAGGATAGAAAAATTAAACCGTGAACTCAGAAAAATAGAAGATGTGATGATGACGATGAGATGATAGAGCAGATAAAAGAGATTGCATCAATAATAGAAAACGGAACTGACCTTATGACAGGATTTGACGATGTAATGTTTGAAAGCTTAGTCGATAAAATCGTTGTGAAAAATCGTGAGGAGTTTGAATTTAATTTAGTAGGCGGTTTGAAATTTACAGAAAACTCAATTGACAATTGTACATAATTATGATATAATTATGACATAATAAAAATGGGGGGTGTTATTATGCCGCAAATAAGACCGATAACAGATTTAAGAAATACAACCGAAATTTCTGAATTATGTCATAGATCACAGGAACCGATTTTTATAACTAAAAACGGCTATGAAGATATGGTTGTAATGAGTAATGAAATTTATGAAAGAGAAATGGCAGCAGCAGATATTTTCAGAAAACTTTTGATTGCTCAGAGACAAATAGATGATAATGAGGGTATAGACGGCGAAAGTATATTAGAAAAAATGAGGGAAAAATACGGATATGTATAAATTAATATTTGCTCCCGAATTTGTAAAGGACTTAGAAAATACTTTTGATTATATATCAGCAATTTTGACAGTACCGAATGCTGCAAAAAAATTAATGAAGAAAATTGATGATTCGATTTTAAAACTGAAAGAAATGCCGTATATGTATCCTCTTTGTAGTGAACCATTAGATGCATTGGGATATAGAAAAATAGTAATAGAAAATTACATTTTAATATATTCAGTTGACGAAAAATCTGAAATCGTTAATTTACTTAGAAGCTTTTACGGAAAACGCAAATATATAAATTTTTTCAGTTAATAAATATGTGACTTGTAACCAAAATACAAGTCACTTTTTTATTGTATTTGGTGATAGCATTACAGAAAAAAATGTGGTAATGTTGAAGTGATGAAAGGAAGTGAAAAAATGAAGAAAAACCGAAATATTCCCTTTGGCTATACAATGCAAAAGGGTGAAATAGTAGAAGAATCTACAGAAAGTAAGGCAATAAGATATATATTTAAACTGTATTTAGACGGCAGATCTATGTCTGAGATAGCAAGACAAATGAGCATCAGTCAGATTTCATATAACGGAATCACATTTGACTGGAATAAAAATATGGTTAAACGAATACTTGAAAATGAAAAGTATCTCGGAAAAGACCGATATCCTGCATTAATTGACAGTGAAACATTTTACCGTGCAAATGCAAGAAAGAAAAGCAAAGCAACATCGGTAAATGAAATAAGCGAAGAACTGAAAATAATAAGAAGTCTGACATACTGCACGGAATGCGGAAACAGGCTTTCAAGAATCGGAGGTAACACTCAGACTGATAAATGGGACTGCAGAAATCCCGAATGCTCAAGATTTAATTATCGCCTGACAGATAACATGATAAAGGATATATTGCTTCATATTTTTAATGCCGTTATTGCTAATCCCGACTTGCTGAATACAGATTCGGAGATAAGTGTGTACGCACCAAGCGTTAAAGTTAAATGTCAGCAGAATGAGATAAACAGATTAATGGATAATCCGCAAATAGATACGGAAAAAGCCAAAACAGAAATCCTAAAGCTGGCAGAACTGAAATATGAATGCTGCACTTATGATGAAGGACCGCAGAAAACAGAGTATCTCAAGGAACTGCTTTCGGGAAAAGAACAATTGAACACAATAAATTATGACCTGTTAAAATCCTGTGTGTCAAGGATTTTGATAGGTCATTTCTATACCATAGAGATAAAATTTATAAACGGCGTGACAATAAAAAATATTACCGAAAGGACTGATAAAGATGGTACAGACAGCTTCGAATGTTAAAGTCATTCCGGCGGTTATAAATCCCCTTGAAAGTAAGAATAAGTATAAGCAGCTTCGAGTAGCGGCTTACTGCAGGGTATCAACCGATCAGGAAGAACAGCAGAACAGCTACAATGTTCAGATAGCATATTACACTGATTTAATAAATCGCAAGAGAGAATGGACTCTGGCTCGCTGACGAGGGTATATCCGGAAGTATCATTTCAATATAAGCACTTATTAGGCTACAGAAAAGGCGATGACGGCAAACCGGAAATAGTCCCCGAAGAAGCGGAAACGGTGAGAATGATATATGATTTATTCCTTGACGGATACAGTATGACCGATATAGCCCTTACACTGCTTGGCAGAAAAACATCCCATGGTAAAACAGACTGGCACAGGCAGACAATAAGCACTATACTGAAAAATGAAAAGTATGTTGGTGACGCACTTCTGCAAAAAACATTTACAGTAAAAACAAAGGTGAAAGACCGATGTATCTGGTGACAAACCATCATGAGCCGATAATAGACCGTGATATATACAACAGAGTACAGCAGGAGCTTGCAAGGAGAACCTAGCAAAAGGAAAATATCAGATAAGACGATTACCGAGCAGGGCAAATATACAAGCAAATATGCCCTTTCGGAACTGCTGATATGCGGAAACTGCGGAACACCGTACAGAAGAACCACATGGGCAGCAAGGGGAAAAAAGCAGGTAGTATGGAGATGCATAAGCCGACTTGAACACGGTACGAAATACTGTACAGAATCTCCGACTTTAAAAGAAGAAAAACTGCATAAAGCGATTTTAAGTGCCGTAAATGAATATTTAGGATGTCGTGATGAAATAGTCAAAATACTGAAAGCGAATATCGGTTCGGTACTTGAATGCCAGGGACAGCAGGAGATATTAAACCTTGAAAACAGATTAAGGGAATTAAATAAAACAAGGAATGACTTAATAACCCTTATAGCTTCGGGTGAATGTGACGAGGACAAGCTAGATGCGGAATTCTCCAAGATATTTAATGAAGAACAGTCAATAAATGAAAGATTAACAGAGCTAAAGCAAAAAGCAAAAATCTCAGCCGATACTCAGAATAAAATAGATTCGGCAATGGAATTAATAGAACAAGAGAAGTTTAAGCTTGAAGTATTTGATAATATTATAATCAGAAAGCTGATTGAATGTATAAAAGTGATATCCAAAGAAGAACTGCTGATAATTTTTAAAGGCGGAGTTAAGGTAAAAGCCAAAATAGAATGAATTTCTGTATTTTGTTAATAATATAAAATATTTCGGATTCAGATACAATATATTGTGCTTAACTCTAAAATAAGGTAAAATAAAAAAGACATATATCAACAAAGATATATGCCTTGGTATTCATGAAATGAAATATTTTATGAATATATAAAAGTATATAAAAAGCCGTATTTACTGGCTTATCCGGCTAAACGCTTAACATATTTTTTCTTCAGACTATCAGATGAATGAACATATGTGTTAAGCGTTATTTTTACATCTGCATGACCTAAAAGTTCACTCAAAGTTTTTATGTCCATACCTTTTTCAATACATAATGTAGCATAAGTATGACGTAATGAATGAAAAGATAATCCTCTGATTTTAGTTTTGCTGAGAATCCTTTTGAATCTGTATTGTAATGCTCTTGGCTCAGTCGGTTTTGTTTTTCCCGAAAGAATATATTTATCGGAGTTATCCTTATACTTTTTCAGCAAAGCAACAATAAAAAGAGGTATATATACTTTTCTGATTGAAGATTCTGTTTTAGGAGGTTCTATCACTATCATTGTTTTACCGTTTCCTAATGATATTCTTTCAACAGTTCTGTTTACAAATAGACATCCGTTTTTTATGTCTATGTTTTCCCATTTGAGAGCGCAGATTTCGCCTACTCTCAAACCTGTATACAGGCTTAACAATATACATAGGTTTGGCAAGGTAAGCTTGCTGAGCAAATATGTTTCAAGCTTTTTTCTTTCGCTGTCTGAAAAAATTTGAATTTCGTTTTTTTTACTTTAGAAATATTTAGATTGACACAGATATTCTTTAAATTATAATCGATATGTGCAAATTTAGAAATTGATTTCATTAAGGTTATAATATCTTTAACTGTTCCTTTGGAAAGACCTCCGCTTCTGTCCTTTCTGCCTGAGACTAAAAGATAATCAATAAAATCATTCAATTGGCTTTGGGAAATTTCAGAGTACTTTAAACTGCCAAGCTGAGGGTAAATGTAGTCCTCAAGTTTTTGCTTGTAATTACAGTAAGTAGATAATTTCACACTATACTTTTTCGATTCAAGCCATAATTCGCTGATTTTTATAAGCGTAAGTTTCTTTTTGTTTCTGGTACCGATAAAACTAAACATCCTGTTTCCTCCAAAGATAATAAAATATTTTATACAAATGCACAAAAAATGATGACAGCTTTTGGCATTATGCATATTTACTAACAAATAAAATTGTGCTATAATAATACTAGTTACAATATAATTAAACAAAAAATTATATTCATAAAATATTTCATTTCATGAATACAGAAAAGTATAATAATAATATTTTAGTTTAAAATTGTATGCAGTAATAAAACAAAGTGTAAAACTTTTTTAGTAATGTTGTAATTACGAAGCTTGACAATAAAATAAAGTTAAGGGTGCTAAGGTCAATAATATTTTAGTTATAATATTTTCCGGAAATTTATTATAAATAGAAGAAATCAATCATGAAATTATAGGAGGACAAAATGCTAAAAAAGAAGCTAATTTCTGTATTATCCGCAGCGGCTGTAGCTGCATCAATGGCAACTACTGCTGTCAGCACGGCTTTCGCAAAAGACACGGGTGTCAACGGTATCTATACGCAGGGAAGCACAATCAAGACATTTTTGGATACTGATTTAGAGGGCTATGAATCAATCACTCTGAATTATGAGTATAATTCTTTGGTTGATATACCTACCGAAACATTCGGACTGCTGTCATTTGACAGTGAATGGGGCGGTTGGGATAAGACTTCCGTAGGACAGGCAGACCCTGTTATTGGTGAAGTATATTCAAGCACAGTATCTTTAGATACTCTTGAAAGCAGCATTAATACCGGAAAAGAACTTTACGGTTTTAATCTCATAGCAGATAATTTCGGTGAAGGCTCTGTTAAGCTGAACTCTGTTGTGCTTAATGAAAAACAAGGCAAAGAAACTGTAATTACAGGCTCATGGCATAAGGAACAGCTTCAAATATGACTGTTTCGGGTGATTCCGATGTAAAAGTAAATGCAAATGAATATAACATTTATTTTTCGGGCTTTTCTACAAAGGGATTCACCAACCCGACAGTCGATGTTACGGTAACCTATGACAATGATATGGGTAATGATTTGTACAAAGAAGCTACTTTGTATTATGCGGAAAACTTTCAGCAGGAAAATGAAAAGTTTACTCCTGTAGAAGAATACGGCTACAAGGAAGCTGTTGCAGGCTCAACCGTTACTTACTCATACAGCATCGACAGTGACGCTCATAAGCTTGCGGCTTGTTTCGATGCCTGTGAGGTAACATAAATCAAAATCTATGACAAAACTCCCGAAGAATCAGTTATCAAAGGTAACTGGACAAAGGGTACAGCTTCTGAACTGACGCTTGAAACAGGAAATCAGGATTATTGGTTTTCAGGTAATGAGGACAGTATTTATGTGTTCAACTTCTCGCTGAAAGGCTACAGAAGCCCAACAATAGAAGTTACAGCACAGTATGATACTGTTCCTGCCGACAACAGCTATATGCAAGCTGAGCTTTACAGCCAAGAACAGAAAATCGGCGGTGCATATATTCCTGTGACATTGGGAACACACAAGTACACATTTGATGTAAGCGATAGCTTGACTGAATTCAATGTTTGCTTTGACGGCTGTACAGTAAAGGAAATCAAAATTTATGATAACCGTTCACCGATTCCGGCAGAAATAAGCGGAAACACAGCTTCACAGTTAGCTTCAAAAATGGGTAAAGCATGGAACTTAGGAAACGCACTTGACTCCACAACAGACGGTGCGGCAGATGAAACACTTTGGAACAACAAGTTCCCTGTAAGCAAGCCAATGTTTGATACAGTTAAGGCAAGCGGTTTTGACACAGTGAGAATACCTGTTTCATACATGGATAAGATTGTGCTTGAAAACGGAAAATATACTGTAGACGATACATATATGGCTAGAGTAAAACAGGTAGTTGATGTAGCTATTGCTTCCGGTCTTTATGTTGTAATTGATGTTCATAATGACGGCGGTAACGGTGTTCAAGGTAAGTGGATTGATATTGCAAAGACAGGAGCAGAATTTAATGGCATTAAAAACAAGTTTTCTGATTTGTGGAGAGATATAGCCGTAAACTTTGCAGACTATGACCAAAAGCTGATATTGGAAGGCTTTAACGAACTGAATAACGGCAGTTATACAACTGCTCCGACAACTGAACAGTTAAGCAATGTAAATACTTTAAATAATGCATTTGTAGATGCAGTTAGAAACGCAGGCGGTAAGAACACAGACCGTGTGCTTATAGTTGCGGGTTATAATACAAATATTGATTATACTGTTTCAGGATTTGCTAAGCCAAATGATACAGCTTCTGACAGATTAATGCTTTCTGTTCATTATTATGAACCTAGTGATTTTGCTTTAAATGAGAATGGCACAGATGAATGGGATGAAGATATAGAAAAAATAGAAGCAAAGTTTAAGAAGATTTCTGATTTTGCTAATACTAAGAATATGCCAGTGTTTATAGGTGAATATGGTGCTATTGATAAAGATAACTTTGATTATAGATTTAATTATTTATCAGCACTTAATATGGAAGCAACTAATCGTGGTATAGTAACAGCATATTGGGACAATGGATTTACAGGTATTTATGGCTTTGGGTTATTTGACAGAGTTGAAAATACTGCTACTGAATATGGTGAAATGCTAATAGCTGCGATATTAGGTTAAAAACAAATTAAATTATGTAAGCCCTCAGTGAAAACTGAGGGCTTTTTATATGGAAAGAAGGGAAAAATATAATGAGGAAATTAATGATTTTATCAGTATCATTGATAATGCTGTTATCGATGATACCAACAAGTATTTTTGCTGTTAATGAAACAGAATATGAAAATAAACAACAGGATTTGTTTACATACACATTTACAGAGCCTGAAAATGCAGGCGAAAATGGTACAGCTATTATAACTGGTTTTGTAGAAAATTATCAAGAACTTTTAGGAAGTTCAGCAGAAATCATTATTCCGGATGTATATGTTAATTCTGAAACAGGAGTAAAATATAACTGTGAACTTAATGCAACAAAATCTAAGTTTATGCAGAATAATGATTTTATTACAAAAATAACATTTCCAAGTTCATATTCAAGTATAGTAACTATGTTTTTAAAAAATGCAACTGCATTAAAAACAATAGTATTTAAAAATTCAATATCCTTTCAAATATTTGGACAATCGCTTTATGGTTGCACATCATTAGAGAAAATGTATGTTTATGCTGATAATCTATCAGGTTCACCAATGGCATCAGTTTTTACAAATGTTCCAATTACAGCTATAGCGTATGTAAAAAATGAAACAGTTAAGGAAAAATTGGTTAATTGGCCCGGACAAATTATAGTTGATCCTGATCTTAATCCTGATAAGTCGTCAGTTGTTAAAACAGCCCTACAAAATAAAATAACCGAAGCGGAAACATTTTTATCGGGAATAGATAAAAGCAAATATAACAATGTCGCAGAACTGGAAACAGCAATAGCTCACGCTAAAACTGTTAATGAGAATGCTTCGGCAACACAAACAGATGTCGATAATGAGGTTATAGCCTTAGCGTCGGCACTAAATAAAGTAACAAAAATAAAACAAGCCTCAAGCTTCACAATAACATGTGAATCAATTAATTACGGCACAGAGGGCGGATTTAAACCGCAGGTTAATATAACAGCAGGCGACGGCGAAATAACATACAAGCTATTTAGTGATGAAGCTTGTAAAAATGAAAGCGGTTATAATTATAATAATTCCCGTATATCGCCAAACAGTTATTATATAAAAGGCTTTATGGCAGAAACAGAAAACTATTATGCTTCTGAATCGAATGTTTTAAAAGTTCAGGTTTACAGTATCGGAGTAAGTAAAAAGGATTTAAATGATGCAATCACACTTGCTGAAACATTTTTTGAAGAAAATGAAAGCAATAAAATTGATTTTAATTCAGCGGCATGGAACGATGTATATGCCAGTAATACAGGAGCATTGGCACGAGCAAAGTCAATTGCCCAAAATAATTCAGGTACGATTTTTCAAAGCGAAGTAGATGAGAGAACTCAAAATTTAATAACAGCTCTTAATAAGCTGAAAGAATCCCCTGCAGATACAACAGAAATAAGAGCAGAATTAGACAATGTTATTAAAACAGCAGAAGCAATTGAAAATATCTACAGTAATGAAAGCTGGCAGGCATTTCAAACGGCTTTAAACGCCGCTAAAGATGCCTTTGCGAAGGAAAATGAGTTCAAATCGTTCTATTCTAATGCAAAGGATACGCTGTTCAGCGCTATTGAAAATTTAACTACAGAGGATGCCGGCGAGCCATTTATCAACATAAGAAAAGGCGGAGCTGAGTCAGAGTTAATTAATAAAAAAGCAGAAGAATCAATGAACGGTGCGGTTAAGGTAAAACTGACATTAGACTGTGCGGACGATGTATCGTTTAACAAGTATGCTTCAATTGAATTAAAGGCAATGATAGCAGGAACTGAAAGCTATGCCAAAATCGTTGGTACGGGAACGGAAGAAGAAGCAATAAAAGGTGAAAAAGGCGTAGTAGTTGAATTGCCTTTGAAAAATCCGATAGCAACAGGTGATGATGTCAAGCTGACAGCATACACATGGGCATGGAATGGATATGTATTTGTATCCAATGGGAACGAGCATGGCAAGAACCGGTCTTACAAGGAAAGAAGCTCTTGAGTCTGTGGTTACATTAACTAAGATTTCAAAAGAGCATCTAAAATCTAAAACGACAATAGTTGTTGATAAGAAGAATAAAAATGAAATTGCAATAACTGACATTTGAGGAGGAAAAAGTATGGCTTATAGAAATGGCACATATGTTGCTTTCGATGGACAAGGAATCACTAATCCTACTGAGAGCGATCTGAAATATTTAGGTTTGCTCCGTAGCTGGAATCAAAGTAAGAATTATGAATTAAACTTTAGTGACAGCCATTTAAAAACTTATAGAGTTCTTGATACTAGTACAAGAGCTACTCTCCAAAATAGGCTGATGGAAAGATTAAGAAATTCCAAAAATATGCTTTTGATTTTATCTGCAGATACAAATTATGATAGAGGCATGCTTAACTTTGAAATTGAAAAGGCAGTTGATGTGTATGATTTGCCCATCATCGTTGCATATACTGGATGTGATTATTTATTAAACCCTAAAAGATATTTAAGTAGATGGCCAAAGGCACTTAGAGAACGAATTGATAATGATTCGGTTAGAGCTATACACATCGCTTTAAAAGAAAGAGCAATTATGGATGCTATTAGTCGATTTTCGGTTCACAGTACTGCGAATAATATATTGAAGGGTTCTCTTTGTACATATACTGATGAAACTTATAAGTCTTGGGGATACCTTTAAGAGAAATGAAAAATAGTCGTTTTTACAGTTCCTAGTTAGAAATATCTAATATATGCCTATTGGAAAGGAAAGTTCAGTAGATATTTATCTGAGGCCAATATGAAATGAATTTATGTAATACTGAGAGTGTATTAGCAATAGTATAAACTTTTTCTTTGATACGAAAGTTTGCACATTTTCATAGATTTGTGATATGTTCAGATGGAAATGGTTAATTGCTAAAATAAGAATTAATGACTTGACCGTTCCAAATTCTCAGATACATGAATATGCAGTGGGGAAATGAATGTAGACAAAACTTTTTATTTGGCTCAAATCAGTTCTCAATAGTTTTACTTATTTCAGGACGTTCTTGCTTCCTTTAAAACCTTGTAGGGACCCATTTCTTATTTTCACCTAAAAGATCATTTATCACTAGAGTTTTTACATGATATGTGGAATATGCATTCGAGAATGCTGATGAAGTTATGATGTCAGTCTATTATAACACACTGTGCTACATGATGCTTCTAATTGCGTGAAGCATGGTTTTGATATCAAGATCATCTTCGAGATTCTAGATGTAGCAGCGTAAAAAAACTCTGAATAGGTGTGATTATTTATCTTTTGAATAGAAGATTGATTATATGAAATTGCCAAAACAAATAGTTTAATAATTATGATCAAAAATTAAATTTGCATATATCTAGATATTTACTCAAAATCCTTTTAATGTATTATAGATTGATATATCAATCTATAATCAAGAATATCGTAATTAATATCATTATTTTAAAAGCATGAATGTGGAGGTTTAACTATGGGAGAGATAAAAGAGATATATTATGGTATTTACGATTTGCAAGAAATCAAACAAGAATTACAAAAAAACTTGATACTTTTAAAGGCACAACGTCCAGTGTTGATCGGTACTAACTGTTTATTGAAAGTAAATATGAATATAGGCGTATCTAACAAATCAGAATATGATGAAGAAGTGAAAAAACTTGCAAAAATATCAGCTTTACCATTTCGACCAGACTCTATGATGGATCATACTATTGTTTCGTTAAAAAAACCATTGTGGAAATCCATGGTGGAAACTTTTGATGGAGCTGTAGGCACGTTGCCACATTATTTAGTGTTTGATGAAGAGATGGGTATAGATGAATGTGATTTTTTTGATAACCTTCTTGATATGGTCAAGGGAGGAGTTAGTTTTATGACTCTTCATCCGACAGCTGATTTGGACATGTATAACCGTGCTGTTATATCAAATCGCTTGATTCCTACAACTTCACGAGGAGGTTATGTGCTACTTAAGGATCAAGTAATAAATAAACGTAAAGAAAATATTGTTGCAAAGAATTTCGATAAAATTCTTCATATTTTCAGAGAGTATAATGTTGCAGTAAGTATAGGAACGGTATTTCGACCAGCGACTATATGGGAAGCTATGGATTCTTTTCATATAGAAGAGACAAAAAGGCAAAAAAAGTATATTGATCTTGCAAAACAAAGTGGTGTTGCTGTTATGATGGAAGGAATAGGTCATATCCCTTTTAATATGATGAAAAAATATGCCGATATGATTAGGGAATATGAAACGCCTTTAATGCCACTTGGTCCGATTCCTTCTGATGAAATTATAGGATTTGATCATATTTCTAATGCATTGGGAAGTCTAACAATGGCTCAAACTGGTGTAGTTGGTATGATTAATTCAGTTACAAGGGAAGAACATACGGGAAAAGTTCCCTCTTTTGAATCAATTCTTGAGGGATTAAAAACAGCTAAAACTGTAGCTCATTGTTTTAATGTAAGCAAATTTCAAAAATACAAAGAGCGAACAGAAGTAATAGGATTAACACGTGCAAATAGTGAATCGTGTGTGCAAAAAGGAGGAATATTTTCATTTGAATTAATTGATGATTTGGAAAAAGAAAAATGTTCTCGTTGTATGAGAGAATGTCCGTTGAAGAAGATAATTGTATAATTAAAAAAGGTAGGTATACTATATGAAATTTAATTATGTTAACACGACAAAGGTTTTTTTTACTGACCGCTTAGAGGAAATAGGCGATTATATTGCCTCTATGAATTACAGGAGACCGTTGATCATTACTGGATGTACTTATTCAGCAATGAAGGCAAATGATATTGTTAATACGCTTTCTTGTGATGAATATAAAATAATATCTGGCGTGAGTACTAATGCGAACTGTGATATTGTAAAAGAAAATTTAAAATCGGTAAGTGATTTTTTACCTGATGTTATAATTACTGTTGGAGGTGGTAGTGTTCATGATACAGGAAAAGCAATCTCCGTGATGCTGTACTCAGATGATAAAGCTGATATCGAAGATTACACTGTTGATGGGAAATTAAGTGTTCCTGGAATAAAAAAAACCTTACCTATTATTACAATTCCCACGCTTGTCGGTTCTGGGGCAGAAGTATCTCCAGCTGCTCTCATTCAAATTGGAAATAAAAAGAGAGTAATGTTTTCTACTTTATTGCATCCGACGGCTACTTTTGTAAACAACAGTTTCTTAGAAACATTAAGCATAAATAAAATAAGTAGATCGGCATTTGATTCCTTGGTGCAGGCATTAGAGGGGTTTATTTCAACAAGTGCAAATGCCATTTCAGATGCTTTTGCAATACAGACTATATCTTATTTTAATGAAGTATATTTATCACTTAAAGAGGATAAAGTGACCGTGAAAGAATATGAAAAATTGGCTGTTGCATCGATATTCTCTTCATATGTATGCTCTACCGCATCTGTAGGTGCAATACACGCACTTTCTGATCCTATTAGTGGAAGATATAATATACATCACGGAAGTGCCTTAGCAATGGTAGCGGTGTATGTTTTGAAATATAATCTTGAGGCTGTTGATGATGACAAAGTTGAGAAACTTGATAACATGCTCTTTAATGTTACCTCATCTCAAGAAAATGTGCGAACTCGTGTGATTGAAAAAATTGCTAACATCATTGTAGAATTACACTTACTCGAGAATGTGGAAAAGATTCGTGCTGATAAAGAAACGATAAAATTAATGTGTAAAGAGTCGTTTAACCCAGATATGGCTGGAAATCCATATGAATATAGCGAGGAAGAAATAGCATTGATATTTAATGGAGTATTCAATGATTAATGTAACAAACTTTGAGCGACGTTCTCGTTTTTTGGTCAAAACAATAGCCAAAAAAGTGAGGTTTGACAATGAAACAATGCCGAAATATGCATACTGGACATTATATCTTGATGATAATAGAAGACGTCCAAGAGAAGTCGATACATGTGCGACTAGTTATTGTATTTCTGTATTAGAAGCCGAAAAACATAGAGTTGTAGCAGATGGTTCTCTTGATAAATATATATATCATGATATTATACAACAAGCTATTAGGACATTGATTTGTATACGAGGGAAAAATGGTGCATGGCCATCGGTAGTAGAACCTAGAAGTTTGTTTAGCTCTGTAGTTGAGTATTCGGGTGAAGTAGCTATAGGTGATAATTTTTTTGCTTTAACCGCTTTACTCGATGTTGGCTTTTTAAATAAACAATTTGAGTATACGAATGATATACCAGATGAATTATTGCATTTAGAAGGAAGGATAAGGTATATTTGCCAAACAATTGACTGGCTTATTCATAACAGAGCTATAGTAGATGAAGAAGGTTGGTATTATACAAATACAAAATCAAATGAAAGCAGAGCTGTTTCGTATTCTACTGCTAGTATACTTTTGATGTTTAATAATATTAGGAATGCCATAAAAGGAATGGATGAGTTTCGGGATTACTACGATAAATTGGAAAACATCATAAAGTCGACAAATGAATATTTTATTATCAACATCAGAAATAATGGTGGCATTGGAAAATTGATTGAATCGAGTTCCCCTCAATCATCCTTACTACATACTTGCAAAATGGTGGATGCATTGTTATTAAGTGAAGATACAGAATACAATGATGAGATAGAAAAAGCTGTATCCTTCATTATTGAGCAGTGTCAGACTAAGCCGAATTGTGATTTTAAGTCAGAAGGAAGCGATTTTTACAGTGAAAACTATAATTTGATGCTTCCTTCTGGAGATGAAATTACAATTAGACATGAAAATTTTATAGAGGGCGTACTTCTTTACACACTTATAAATATACTTATACAATGTGGGAAAAGTGCTAGCTATGTATCAAAACTTGAAATTGAAAAATCTGCAGTTTCTGATATAGTTTATAAGTTGTTAGTTCAGTTAGAAGATATGCAGACTAAGCAGGGTGAATATAATGGCCTTTTTAAATGTCATGTAACACGATCAGAAGGTATCTATCCTGTATATGCAAGTTTTGAGGGGTATAGGGCATTCAGGATGTATATGTCATTAGGTAAGAATCCTTTAACAGAGAGTGAAAAAGCAGAAATTAAGGATTTAATATGTAAAAACAATCCTTTTGACCCAAATGCACCTTATATTTTTATTAGTTACGCCCATGTAAATGATGATGTGGTTATACAAGATGTGCAGAGATTAAAGAAGCAGTTTAATTGTTGGATTGATTTTGAAAATCTAGATGGAGGTCGATGTAGAGGAGAGGATGATTGGACAAAAAAGGTGAAGCCTGTATTGCAAAATGAAAATTGTAAAGGTGTTATAATGTATATTAGTAAGGATGCTTTTTATTCAAATGGATTCTTTAGGGAAGCGGAATGGATAACAAATAATCATTTGAATTTTTACACCTTTTTAGTAGGGTTTAGTGATACTATCACTCCAAAAGAGATGGCAACAATTATAGCAGATCTTCAAGATACTGATACACAATTAAAACTCCGTAGGATGTCTGCTTTTACATATGTATCACAGGCGAATAAAGATGTGACAGAATTCTCATATTATCATAGGGATGATACTTTTTCTCATCTCTCATATCCTGATTTTTATAATTGGATTCGACGAATAGAATTGATGTGAGAATTCACCTTTCTAAAAGTTGACGAAAAGGTTTAATGATGGTATAATTTGTCTAGTCTATTTTTATCTGTACTAAGCGTATTTTATGTACAACAAGTATTATCGGATAACTGTCTATTTAAAAACTATATCGACGTGTGTCTATAAGATAATATGATGTTTTTGTAGACTTATTATATCGGTAGTCAAAACGAAATTCTTTTATAACTTAAATATTGATAAGTCTAACGCCATCTGAACCCTTGAATCCAGATGGTGTTAACTTTTTATCGGGAAATCCTTTATTATAGGAGAGTTCTGGCTTTTTAGAGTTTTATTTTAGACTAAAATAAAAAATAGTTGAATTTCATAATTAAACATTAAAAAAGCTGAAATCTGAACCCCTTATTCCACTAAACCCCTGTCATCTATTTTGTCAAAGCTTTACATCAAGCACTGACAAAATAGATGACAGTGCCGTAAAGCCCGTATCTACGGGCTTTTTTCGCATATTGAGGGCGAAAAAAAGAGATAAAAAACCATAGATGCTTTTGGGCAAATTTAAGCAACTTGTGGGATTTGAACCGATAAAAAAGAAAAAATGAAGAAAATAAAAGCAGATTTGAGAAAGAAAAACTCAAGTCTGCTTTTTTTATTGTCTAAAAGGAGGTGATGCAGAATGTGGAAGAGATAAAGTAAATAAGCAAAAAATGAAAGGAGAAAATATAATGGAAAATAATAAGTTAATAATCAAAGCAAAATTAATTAGAAAGGAACCTGAATTCGAAACGGATTCTTATATAGTGGAAAAAGCGATAGCAGTTACCCATGCAGAATTTGAAAAACTGAAAAGTCATCCGTTGCGTGACATGGATATGTCTGAACCAAAGTCAATAAGATGGACACAAAAAGGCGAAAAGAATTAAGAGTAAAGTAAAGAATTATCAAATTGAAGAGGAGACAAGTAATGAATAGCAGAATGAATGCGATTGCGATTATA